>Ga0075530_1000340_pt1 | contig 21840 bp, 21 predicted proteins | sample NGEPerD_2_FD_75101 | JGI IMG/M metagenome (GOLD analysis project Ga0075530, IMG submission 75101) | Arctic peat soil microbial communities from the Barrow Environmental Observatory site, Barrow, Alaska, USA - NGEE PermafrostL1-D | ecosystem: Environmental > Terrestrial > Soil > Wetlands > Peat ... | reverse complement strand
GGCCAAGGGTCGTCCCGGGGGTGGGGTTGGGCCGAGGTAGCCGATCGCGCTCAGAGCGCGTGAGGATACGGATTCCGTACTCAGGAGCGCGTTAAGCGCGTATGCGTACCTTGCGGGCCAGCCAAGCCCTCAGGGGGTCGGGCGCTGCTGCACCAGCTTCGTAAGCAGCGGAAACAGCGTGTACAGCACGATGGCGCCCACCGCAATGGGCAAGGCGAAGATCACGTCATCACGGTCCAGGAAGCTGAACGCCAGCCCGGCCCCCGCCGCGAGCGCCGACCACACATACATAACGAGCACCGCCTGGCGGTGGCCGTGCCCGAGGTCCATCAAGCGGTGGTGGATGTGCTGCTTGTCGGCATGAAAGATCGACCGGCGCCTCCGGGCCCGGCGGACGATGGCGAGCAGGGCGTCGGCTATCGGAAGGGCGAGAACGGCCAGGGGGATGAGCAACGGGAAGTAGGCAAGAAAGACTCCCGAGGTCGAGCTCGACAGCTCCGATGCCACGCTCCCGACGCCCGAGACCGTCGCGGCCCCCAGCACGAGCCCGAACAGCATCGCTCCCGAGTCCCCCATGAAGATCGCCGCGGGATGGAAGTTGTGGCGCAAGAAGCCGAGGGCCGACCCGACGATGAGAATCGCCAAGAGGGGGGCCATGGGGGCGAGGTAGAGATCCTGGTTGGTCTCCAACTGATAGGTGTAGACGAAGAAGGCCGAGGCGGCGATGGCGACGATTCCCGCAGCGAGCCCATCCAGGCCGTCGACGAGGTTCACGGCGTTGATGATCACGACCAGCCAGCCCACCGTCACCAGCACCGAGACGTCGGCTCCGAGAGAGATGACCTGGTCCGGAAGCGGGATGAACCGGGCCGAGACCCCGGAGAGGTAGACGATGCCCGAGGCGAAGATCTGGCCGGCAAGCTTGACGGGGGCCGGGAGGTCCCTCACGTCGTCTACGAAACCCAGGGTGAAGATAATGAGACCTCCGGCGGCTATCCCCAGGGGTTCGGACGTGGCGAAGACCTCACGAAAGTCTTCGAAGGGAAGTAACGACGCCACGAGCCCGGCCCCCACCATTCCCAGCAGGATGGCGGCACCGCCCAGTGTCGGCGTGGGTTCGGCGTGAACCTTGCGGTCCGAGGGCTGGACGATGAAGCCCGCGCGCAGAGACATCCACCTCACCAACGGCGTGGCGAGGAAAGTGATCGCCAGGGCGCAGAAGCCGATCAGCAGGTAGGCGCCCACACCACGACCATGAGGTGGCCCACTAAGCGACGTCCGGATAGGGGCGAAAACGGCTTGTGAGATCGGACACGCCGGCCGCTACCTCGGAGCGGGCCTTGTCCGAGTCTTCCTTGACCGTCCGGGAGATTAGCTCGGCAACCTCCGCGGCCTCTTTTTCCTTCATCCCGCAGGTCGTGATGGCCGGAGCACCCACACGGATGCCGGACGCCACGAACGGCTTTTCGGGGTCGTAGGGGATGGCGTTCTTGTTCACGGTGATACCGACCTCGTCGAGGCGCCGCTCGGCATCGCGCCCCGTGACACCCACAGGACGCAGGTCGACCAGCATGAGGTGGTTGTCGGTGCCGCCCGACACGACCCTCAGTCCCTCTGAGGTGAACGTTTCGGCCATGGCGCGAGCGTTGGCAACCGTCTGGGCGGAGTAGGAGCGGAACTCCTCGGTGGAAGCTTCCTTGAAGGCGACCGCCTTGGCTGCGATCGAGTGCATCAGGGGGCCGCCCTGCCAGCCGGGGAAGACCGACTTGTCGATCGCCTTTTGATGCTCGGCTTTGCACATGATCATGGCGCCGCGCGGCCCCCTCAACGTCTTGTGGGTCGTACACGTGACGATGTCGGCGTGAGGGACAGGATTGGGATGAGCCCCTCCGGCGACGAGCCCGATAAAGTGCGCCGCATCGACCAGCAACAGGGCGCCCGCGTCGTCGGCAATGGCCCTGAAGCGCTCGAAGTCCCAGATACGCGAGTAGGCCGAGTAGCCCGCTATCAGCATCTTGGGCCGCTCCTTCTTGGCGACCTCGGCGATGTGGTCGTAGTCGAGCGTTTCCGTGGCACGGTCGACCTGGTAGGCGACGACCTCGAAGAGGCGTCCCGAGAAGCTCACCGGTGAGCCGTGAGTGAGGTGGCCGCCGTGTGCCAGCTCCATGCCCATTATCTTGTCGCCCGGCTCGAGAAAGGCAAAGTAGGCGGCGACGTTGGCCTGGGCGCCGGCGTGAGGTTGCACGTTGACATGCTCGGCTGAGAACAGCTCCTTGGCGCGTGAGATCGCAAGCTCCTCCACCACGTCGACGTGCTCGCAGCCCCCGTAGTAACGGCGCCCGGGATAGCCCTCGGCGTACTTGTTCGTGAGCGGGGTGCCAAGCGCGGCCAGCACCGCGGGCGAGGAGAAGTTCTCCGACGCGATGAGCTCGATCTTGGAGTTCTGTCGGTGTACCTCCGCCAGCATGGCTTCGGCCGCTTCCGGATCGATCTTCTCGACCGCCGCCCAATCGGCCCACCCAGGGTTGCTCATCTCGTGGCCTCCTCCTCTTCAATCCCCGTTATCTGCTCGACCCGGCGGGCGTGGCGGCCGCCCTCGAAGCCGGTGGCCAAGAACGCATCCACGCTCGCCAGCGCCAGCTCCACCCCCAGCACCCGCCCTCCCAGCGCCAGCACGTTGGCGTTGTTGTGGGCGCGCGCCAACCGAGCGGTGAACTCATTGTGACAGAGCGCAGCCCTCACCCCGCGAATCTTGTTTGCGGCGATCTGCTCCCCCTGGCCGCTGCCCCCCAAGACCATGCCGAGGTCCACGTCCTCTGCGACCACGGCCCGGCCCACCCGAGCACAGTAGGAGGGATAGTCGACGGCTTCGGTGTCATGAGTCCCGAAGTCTGAGACCTCGTGGCCGAGGCCCTTCAGATGCTCGATCACCCGGCTCTTCAGCTCGAAGCCGGCGTGGTCCGAGCCCACCGCGATCCGCATTCAGACCCGCCCGGAAGCGACGCGGTCCGCGAAGACCTCGACCCCCGCCTCGATCTCGGCCGCACAGGCCTCGTAGGTGGCGGCATTGCCCATGTAGGGGTCATCGATGTCCGCCTCGCCCAACAACAGGACTGTGACTGTGGCAGAGCCTTGCGGTGCTAGCCCGGCAATATCGTCCAGCTGAGCAGCCGTCATCACCAACACCAGGTCGGCGTCGCTCAGATGGGAAGCTTCGAGCTGCCGGGCGCGATGCCGGCTCAAGTCGACGCCCCGGAGTCTCGCCGGGGCCTCCAAGCCTTCGCTGGCAGGAAGTCCGGGTTCGGCCCAGAGTCCTGCCGAGGTGACTTCGGCCTCCACTCCTCGGGCGCTGAGTGCCCGGCGCAAGAGCTCCTCGGCCAGAGGCGACCGGCAGATGTTGCCCGCGCACACCACGAGGATCCTCATGCGGAGACTCTGCCACAGCCGACTGTGCCACGAGCAGGAACGTCCGCAGAGGTACCTTTCTACACATGAGTGCGACCTGGGATCAGATAGTCGAGCGACTGCGCGAGCTCTCGGACCTCGCGAGCGCCATCAAGCTGCTGCACTGGGACCAGGCAACGATGATGCCGCCTGCGGGCGGGGCCGCTCGCGCACGGGCCCAAGCCACCCTCCAGGCGACCGCCCACGCCCGCTTCGTCGACCCCGAGATGGGGGCGCTCATCGACGGGCTCTCCGAAGAGTCTCTGTCGGAGGAGCAGGAGGCGAACCTGCGCTTGCTGCGGCGCGACTACGACAAGGCGGTCCGGGTTCCCCAGGAGCTGGTCAGAGAGCTGGCCGAGGTCTCCGGGCGCGCCTACCAAGCCTGGACCGAGGCTCGGCCGGCCGCCGACTTCTCTCTCCTCGAGCCCCATATGGCCCGACTCGTCGAGCTCAAGAAGCAGGAGGCCGAGGCACTCGGTTACGCCGACGAGCCCTACGACGCACTCTTGGACCAGTACGAGCCGGGAATGACAACGGCCGAGGTCGAGGCGATGTTCCAGGGTCTGCTGCGGGGTCTGAAGCCCCTGGTCGCCGATGTGCTGGCCAACGTCTCAGACCCCCCCGACTGGCTCGGCGACCGCTACGACCCCGACAGGCAGATGGCGTTCTGCCACTGGCTCGTCTCCCAGCTCAACTTCGACGTCACCCAGGGCCGCCTCGACGTCTCCCCGCATCCGTTCACGATCCACATCGGCCCGGGCGACGTGCGCCAGACGACGCGGCCCGATCCGCACAACCTCATGATGTCGGTGTACGCAGCGGTGCACGAGACGGGCCATGCTCTTTACGAGCAGGGACTGCCCGCAGAGTGGGCCGACCTTCCGATCGGTGGCCCGCCCTCCCTGGGCATGCACGAGTCCCAGTCACGCCTGTGGGAGAACCAGGTAGCGCGCAGCCGTCCCTTCACCGACTTCCTGCTCCCGCAGCTCAAGGAGCGCTTTCCGGAAGAGATCGGCATGGTGAGCCCCGATGAGTTCTATCGAGGGGTCAATCACCCTCAGCGGACTCTGATCCGGGTGACCGCCGACGAGCTCACCTACAACCTTCACGTGGGTTTTCGCTTCGAGCTCGAGCTGGCGCTGTTCAGAGACGAGCTTTCAGTTGCAGACCTGCCCGCGGCCTGGGACGACAAGATGTCGGAGCATCTCGGGCTCAGCCCCGACTCGGTCGCCGACGGCGTCCTCCAGGACATGCACTGGTCTATCGGTTCGTTCGGCTACTTCCCCACGTACACGCTGGGGACGATCTATTCGGCGGTGCTGTTTGCACAAGCCACCGCACAACTCCCGGGACTCGAAGCCGAGCTGAGATCGGGAGTGACGGACCGCCTCCTGGAATGGCTGAGAGAGAACGTGCACGGCCGCGGATACCGGCACGACGCCAAGGACCTCATCGAGCGAATAAGCGGAGGCCCTATCACTCCGGAGCCGTTGCTCGACTACCTGCGGGCCAAGTACAGCGCGCTCTATCCCAGCGCCTGACGGACCTCGGCCAAAGTCACGGCCCCGGCCCGCAGCAGACGCAACTCGTCCATCACAGAGACCACGCTCGAGGGAGCACCGTCGCATCGGCCTCCGTCCACAAAGGCGCGGACCTCGTCCCCGAACGTGGCTTGCGCGTCGGCCACGGTCGTTGCCGGGGGGTTGCCCGTGCGGTTGGCGCTGGTGACGGCCACCGGGCCTGAGCGCGCGAGAAGCTCGAGCGCAATCTCGTGAGCAGGAACCCGGACCGCGATCGTGGCCCCATCGCCGCCCAGATCAGCATCGAAGGAGGGCTCACGCTCGAGTACCAACGTGAGGGGGCCGGGCCACAGCCGTTCCGCGATCCGCAGGGCGGCCTCAGAGAAAGTCGCCACTCGCTCGAGGTCCGATATGGAGGAGGCGAGCACGGGCAGAGCCTTGGTCTGCGGGCGCCCCTTTAGCGCGAATAGAGCGGGGGCCGCGCCGCAGGCGGCGGCCAGCCCGTAGACCGTGTCGGTCGGGATCACCGCGGCGCGGCCGGCCCTCAGCTCCTCCAGGGCAGATTGCAAGGCGGTCATCCTTGCCGGCCCTCGGCCATGCGCGATCGGCCGGCGAGATCCGGGTAAACCGAGACTTCGACATAGCCCCGGCTCTTGAGCTCGTTCGTCACCGCCGGGCCCTGCGTGGCTCCGATCTCCAGCACGAGCCAGCCTCCGGGCGTCAGCCACTCTCGAGCCTCTGCCGCGAGGCGCTCGATTACCTCGAGTCCGTCGGGCCCGGCAAACAATGCTTCGTGCGGTTCGTGGTCACGCACATCGGAAGGCAAGTAGGAGGTATCTCCCACGGACACATAGGGCGGATTCGAAACGACAACATCGACCCCGCCCTGCAGATCTTGTGAGAGCCCGTCCAGGAGATCGCCACTCACTAGCTCGACGGCCAGGCCCAGACGTTGGCGATTCAGGCGGGCCCACCGAAGTGCACCGGGCGATGCCTCGGTCGCATAGACGCAAGCGTCCGCCCGTTCCTGGGCCGCCGCCAGCGCAATCGCGCCCGACCCGGTTCCCACGTCTACGATCACGCCACCTAACGGGAGCCGCGCCAGCGCGCGCTCGACGAGAAGCTCCGTCTCAGGACGGGGGATGAAGGCGCCGGGACCGACGCGAAGCTCCAAGGCTCTGAAGCCCGAGACGCCGGTGAGGTATTGGAGGGGCTCCCCCGCCACCCGTCTGCGAGCAAGTCTCAACACGTTCCTGCAGTCCTCCTCCGTGACGCCGACGCCCGCGTTGACGGTCGCCGCAGATGCTCCGGTAACGGCCTCGATCAGCCACAACGCCTCCCGTTCCGGGACGGCGATGTTCGCCTCGCGCAACATTGCCGACGCCTGCTGCAACAGCGCAAGTGAGAGCGTAGGGCCCCGGCTTACTCGGGCCCCCGCAAGCCGGCGGTGAGGGCGTCGATCAGGTCGTCGAGATCACCTTCGAGAATCTGAGAGAGACGGTGGACGGTGTAGCCGATCCGGTGATCGGAGACCCGATTCTCGTGGAAGTTGTAAGTACGAACTCGCTCGGACCGGTCGGCGGTCCTCACTTGAGAGCGGCGCTCGGCGGCCAGCTCGCGTGCCTGCTCCTCTTGCTTAGCCTGCAGCAGCCGGGCACGCAAGATGCGCAGGGCCTTCACGCGGTTCTGCAGCTGAGACTTCTCGTCCTGGCAAGCGACTTCGATGCCGGTCGGCAGATGGCGAATGCGCACAGCGGAATCGGTTGTGTTGACCGACTGCCCGCCGGGACCGCTCGACCGGTAGACATCGATCTTGAGATCATTGGGATCTATCTCGACGTCGACTTCTTCGGCCTCCGGCAGCACGTTGACCGCGACGGCCGAGGTGTGAATGCGCCCGCTGGATTCGGTGACCGGAACTCGCTGCACGCGATGGACGCCCGCTTCGAACTTGAGCCGTGAGTAGGCGCCTTTTCCCTTGACTGCGAGCGACACGTCCTTGTAACCGCCGACGCCGGTGGGGTTCGAAGACAGCTCCTCGGTCTTCCATCGCCGGTTTTCGGCGTAACGGCCGTACATGCGAAAGAGCTCACCAGCGAACAAGCCCGCCTCGTCTCCACCCGCTCCCGCCCGAATCTCCATGATGACGTCGCGGTCGTCGTTGGGGTCCTTGGGCGTCATCTCCTTTGACAGCCGCGCATCGAGATCTTCGAGGCGCGACTTGAGCGAGGCGATTTCCTCCTGCACGTAATCGCGCTCGTCGCCGCGCGCTTCGGTGAGCATTGCAGTGGCTTCCGAAAGGTCAGCGACAACAGTGCGCCGCTCACGCCACATCTCGACGATCTCGCGCAGCTCTGCGTGCTCCTTGCCGAGCTCTCTGAGCTCGTCGGGCCGCCCGGCTACTTGTGGATCGGCGAGTCTGGCCTCGATCTCCTCGAAGCGCGACTCCATCTCGTTGAGGCGCTTCTCAGGCAGTCGCATCGAAATTTCGCCGCTCGTCAGGAAACCGGCGTTTCGGAACCGGGGGCTTCGTCCGCCGCGTCTTCAGCCACAGCTTTCATCGCCGCGATGGCGACTTCAATCTGATCGAGGGTGGGGGGTTTGGTCGTGATCTTCTGCAGCGCCAGTCCGGGAAGCATGGACAGCTTGAAAGCCACGCTGTCCTCTTTCTTGGATGCAAGCTTTATCGCTTCATAGGAAAGTCCGGCGAGCAAAGGGATTGCAGCGAGGCGGATAAGGAGCCGGGGGATAAGCGGGCCGTCGATGACTACATCGATGACGAAATGCGCCACGATCGTCATAAACAGGACGATGAACAAGAAATTGGTGCCGCACCGCACGTGCAGCGTCGAGTACTTGCGGTTGATCTCCGAAGGAATAAGCTCGTCGCCGTTCTCATAGGCGTAGATCGTCTTGTGCTCGGCTCCGTGATATTGGAACACCCGGCGGACATCCTGAAATCGCCCGATGAACAAGAGATAGCCGACGAACATGCTGAGTCGGATGGCCCCCTCGATGATGTTGAACAGGAGCGGCTGATCCTCCGACAAGCCGGAGAACATGTTCTCGATCAGCTTCGTGCCGAGCACCGGCAGGATGATGAACACGGCCGAAAACAGCGTCATGGACAGCGCCAACGTGTACCCGAGCTGCCGGTCCGACAGCTGTTCCTCTTCTTCGAGCGAATGATTGGCCGAGATCATCAGCGCTTTGATCCCGATAGCCAGCGATTCCCCCAGGACCAGACACCCGCGCAACAGCGGACGCTTCAGAATAGGGTGGCGCTCGGAGAGGCGCGGCAGGGGAAAGCGCTCTACTGCAATCGAGTCGTCGGATCGGCGACACGCCACCGACCACGAGCGTGGCCCCCGCATCATGACTCCCTCGAGCACCGCCTGCCCGCCGATGGAGGGCCTGGCCGGCTCGGCCGGCTCGGTCACTTATGGCTTAGCCGGCGCTTGGTTTGGCTTGCGTGCGTATTTCCGCTGGAAGCGCTCGACGCGGCCTCCGGTGTCGACAAGCTTCTGCTTGCCCGTGTAGAACGGATGACACTGATTGCACAGCTCGACGTGAAGCTCGGACTTGACCGAGCGGGTCACGAACTTGTTGCCGCACGAGCAAGTCACGTTTGTTTCGATGTAATCGGGATGGATTCCTTGCTTCACTTCTCGTCCTTTCGTTGCGGTACGGGAGATTGGGATTCAAGAGGTCCGGAGCCCTGGCCCGTCTCGGACTCGCGCGCCTGCCGAGCTTTCTCATAGGCGAGCGAAGCTCGGGCCATGATACGAAAGGTCAGCCACAGCCCGCCCAGCAGACCGACGATGGTCAGCCACTCAGGCAAACCAAGTCCGAAGAGCAACTATTCCCCTTTGACCGGCACCTTGGAGATCTCACGCAGGAACTCGACGTTGCCGCGGGTCGCCTTCATCTTGTCGATGAGCAGCTCGAGCCCGCCGCTGACCTCCAGGGCATGCAGCACGCGGCGCAGACGCCACACCAGCTGCAGCTCCTCCGGCCTCAGCAGCAGCTCCTCCTTGCGGGTGCCTGAAGCCTGAATGTCGATGGCGGGAAAGATGCGCTTCTCCGACATCTTGCGATCGAGCTTCAGTTCCCAGTTACCCGTGCCCTTGAACTCCTCGAATATGACCTCATCCATCCGCGACCCGGTTTCGACGAGCGCGGTGGCGAGTATCGTCAACGAGCCACCGAACTCGATGTTGCGAGCGGCCCCGAAGAAGCGTTTGGGCGGATACAGAGCAGTCGAGTCGACGCCTCCGGACAAGATTCGGCCCGAGGCGGGCGTTGCGAGGTTGTAGGAGCGCGACAGCCGAGTGATTCCGTCGAGCAGGATCATGACGTCCTTGCCCATCTCGACCAGCCGCTTGGCGCGCTCGAGCGTCAGCTCGGTGACCTGGATGTGATCGTCGGAGGGCCGGTCGAAGGTCGAGTACACGACCTCCGCTCCCGACACCGAACGCTGCATGTCGGTGACCTCTTCGGGACGCTCGTCGACCAGCAGGATGATCAAGTGGACTTCGGGATTGTTGATTCTGACGGCGTTGGCGATCTCCTTCATGATTGTCGTCTTCCCGGCCTTGGGAGGACTGACGATCATGCCTCGCTGCCCCTTGCCGATCGGAGCAACCAGATCGATGATGCGAGCCGTGATCTGGCGAGGCTTGTCGTCCAGCTCGAGGACCATCCGCCGCTCCGGGTACAGAGGTGTTAGATCGGCGAAGCGGGGCCGTCCCTGCAGGCTTTGAACCTCGCCGCCGTTAACGCCCTTGATGCGCAACAAGGCCTGATACTTCTCTGTATCCTTCGGGGACCGAACGGAGCCGGTGACCTCGTCACCCTTTCGCAGCTGGAACCTCCGGACCTGCGATGCCGAAACGTACACATCCTTGTCCCCGGCCAAAAAGCCGCTGGTTCTCAGGAAGCCGTAGCCCTCCGGGAGAAGGTCGAGGATGCCGGTCCGGATCTCGGCATCGGCATCATCTTCACTCTCGAGGTCTTCCCAGCTCTCGTCCCGCATGTACTGAGGAGCGCCGCTGTTGCGACCCCTCCTCCGCCTTCGACCTTTGCCCTCGCGCTGATCGACCTTCTCTCGGGGCCGGGAGCGCTGATCGCGCCCCTGAGGCCGGCGGCGCTGCTGCTGTTGGTCTGTGCGTCTTTCGTCGTGAGCACCTTCGTCGACAACCGCCGCCGTCTGTGATTGCGAGGAGTCGTCGCCGCTTGCCGCTCCGTCGTTGTTGCCGCCGCTTGCCGCTCCGTCCGAGCCTGCGCTTTCTGAGCCTGCGCTTTCTGTGGCGGGTCCTCCGGAGCCCTGCGCCGGAGCCTCCCCGGAGACGACCTCGAGAGGCGGCGCAGTCTCCCGCAGCCGCTCCTGGCTCGGTGTGCTCGGGGAATGCGGCTCGGTAGCCGTCGGCTGCGAAGGCTGCTCCTGAGTCGCGGCCTCGGCCCGCGGTTGCTCCCGAGTCGTCGCCCGCGCCGTCGGTGCCGGGGACGATGTGACGGGGCGTGAACCGTTGGATCCGTTGGAACCGTTGGCGATCACGTTAATGAGCTCGGCTTTCTTCAAGCCGGCCACTCTGATATCCATCGACTTTGCGATGGCGCGCAGCTCGGTGACTCCTTTGGATTCGAGAACCGAGCGGTCGCTCATTTCGGACACTTGTCCTATGCCTCCTGCATCGAGGGGAGAAGCTCGCCGAGATGCGGCCGGGCGTTCTCCCAATCATCTGAGAATCTCTTGAAACCTGCATCGGTAAGTGGATGCTTCACCAGCGATTCGAAGACCTTGAAGGGCATCGTCGCTATGTCGGCTCCTAGTCGAGCCGCCTCGACAACATGCATCGGGTGCCGCAGGCTCGCTGCGAGTACCTGCGTCTCGTATCCCTGGATCGCATAGATCTCGCAAATATCGGCCAAGACCTTCATGCTGTCGGTGGCGATATCGTCGAGCCGCCCGAGGAACGGGGAAACGATGTATGCGCCCGCCTCTGCCGCAAGGATACCCTGGGCGGGAGTAAAGGTCAAAGTGACGTTGACTTTGATGCCCTCGTCCGAAAGCCTTCTCACGGCGGCGAGCCCATTCGCCGTCATGGCGATCTTGACCACAGCGTTGTCGGCGATTTGAGCGATCTCCCGGCCCTGAGCGACTAGTAGATCGCTGTCGTTGGTCGTCGTCTCAACCGAGACATCGCCTTCGACCAAGGCGCATATCTCCTTAACGAGGGGAAGAAAGTCGCTTTGCGCGGTCGCGATGTGAGTCGGGTTCGTAGTTACACCCCTCAAGACTCCCCAACGCGCAGCTTCCCGGATTTCTTCCAGGTCTGCGGTATCAAGAGATAGTTTCACGTTTGGTGCTCCCTTCCCCTTTAGACTGACCGATCGCTTCAACTGCTCGCTCCAGCACGCCCTCGTCTGCCACATGAGTGCCCGATTCAACCTTTTCCATCGCCCGCTCGATGACGTGATCGATAATCGCCGAAAGGCTTACATCGAGATCCACATGAGAGATCGCAGGAACACCTCTGGCGAGAGCGGAAGAGATCATGTACTGCTGCAGTCGCCTGATCTTCTTGAAGTTGTTCAAATACCGGTCACTGGGCCGGCGCTGCGCATCGCGTGTGCGCCAGTAGAAGTGACTGCGATGCAGCTCCTCATCCTCAACCATGATCAACAGCGGGACTATTAGAGCCTCGTCGCTCGTGGCGCCTTCGAGGAAGCCCGGCACCAAGTGAGCGCCTTCGAGGATGAGATCGGTGCCCTCGCGAATCGCGCGATCAATCAATGCTTGGGCGCCGACGGCGACCGATTGAGCCTGCTCCCTGAATCCGATAATGAGCCGGTCTCCCGAGTGGGGTATCGGCTGACGCACGGCCTTGTCCGCCTCGAAGGACGAGGCATACAACCACGGGAACATGTTGGAAGTCAGGGCGCTGCGCAAGATCTCTCTGACCGCGTCTGTCGAGATCACTCTCGTGATGCCAAGCCTCGTCGCCAGCTGGGTGGCGATGGTCGATTTGCCCACGCCGGTGGCGCCGCCGAGCAACAGGATCAGCGGCATGTCGAGCTCGGACACCGACTGCCACTTGACGAAGGCCTGCGCGTAGTGCTCTCCTGCCTCGCTGCGCAGCACCTCCAGAGTTAGCTCGGCTAATTGCTCCTCCGAGACGGTCTCCTGGTTGAGTGCGACGAGCCTTTGCTCAACCTCGTTGGCCACCGCGTACGACTTGACCGGCCCCAGACCCGTAACCATCAGGGAGGACGCCGTCAACCCTTTGGAGTAGGGAAGCCCGTGGTCACGCTCAGCGATCAGGATTCGCTTCCTGCGCTTCTCGGTCATTTTCCTTCCTTGTACCTCTCGTCCGCCAGCGCGGCCGCCGCCAAAATCTGCTCGGTGGGATCGTCGCCGTCTACTCCCTCAGGCACGTTGTCCATGTACACGACCTCCACCCCCTCGGAGAGGGCCCACCGGGTCGCCACATCGATGCCTGCCGCCTTGATTTCGCACAGAAGGACCTGCATGCGTCCGCTCGCCTCGTTGAGGTCCGCCGCCAACCTCCCCCGGTCGCTGAGAGCGTGGCTGATTCCCACGACCTTGCACTGGTGCCTCTCCTCCAGGTGCCGCCTCAAGGCCGGAGCCACAACTTCGGGGGCCGTGGTGGCGACGTATGCATCTGCCCCCGCCACGGCGCGCGTCGGCGTCGGGCGGAAAACGGTGCGAACTACCTGGAGTTCACCCTTCCGGTCCCGCTTGTGATTCGAGTTGCTCTCAGGTCGAAAAGCGCTGCGCAATGCGGAAGTGAGTTCTTCGACCCGAGTGGGCGATGCGAAAGGATGTTCGACCATTGTAACGAATACGAAGTCCGCAAGCAACAGGCGGTAGGGGCCGAAATAGCCGCGCACGTATTCCTGCGGAATCGAGGCCGGCACCACCAGGGTGGTGACGTCGGCGTGGACGGGCGGCACCGCCGACCCGGAACCCTCGAGCAGCAACAGGTCGCCGGGCAGGTCGTTGGCCTTTCGCACCCCCTCGGGAACATTGGAGATCTCCACGCCGCCGGCAAGCCCACCGCCGCAGCGCCGGCAACCGACCGTGGGCACCCTTCCAAGCAGGGCATCCTCGACGTAGTCCGAGGCCGCGTGTGCTCCGGAGTCCGCCAGCTCCATGAGATCCTGAGGGGTGAGCGAAACCTCGTCGCCGCGCAGAACGACCGGCTCGGGGGGACCGCCGCGGCCCATGGCGACGATCACCGGGCTCCGTCCCGCCTGGTGCAGGGCGCGAGCCGCGAAGCCCGATACGGCCGTCTTGCCCGTCCGCTTTCCTGTGCCCACGATCGCCAGCGACGGCTTGGCGGCGATGCGGGGCCGGGGCGGGGGGCGGAAGAGGAAGTCGGCGCCCTCGTAGGCCACGCCCCGGTAGAGGGTGAGCGCAGCCAGCTCGTGGCGCCGGCGGTAGTCGAGCACAGGTTCGTCGGAGAGGTCAATCACGGCCTCGACGTCGTGCTCCAAGAGGGCGCGGTTCAGCACATCGCGGGGGTCGCCTCCGCTCTTGACCGGGATCGACCCGAGCGCATCGAGGCCTTCGGCTGCGAGCTTCTCCTTGCCCCCGACCAAGACCGCAGCAAGGATCTCGTGGCCCCGCTGCTCGAGCTCGCGCAAAGCGGCCTCGGTCACTGGTGGATAGTGCTCGCCGTCGATCACGGCCAAGTAACGGATCGGTGCCTCCCTGAGAACTGGAAAGGTTAGGAAAAGGCTTATAGGGGGGAAACTCTCAGCAACAGCTGTGGCTCGCAGCCGCCTCTAAGAATGACCGCCTCTAGGACGAAAGGGGTACTCGACATGCTCGGCAAGAAACGTGAGCAGAACGATGATCCGTCCACCGAGACCCGTACGGAATCTAACAGACAGGTCAGCGGGCGCCGGCCGGTGGCCACGGCTCGGGGGGGCATCACTCTAGGTGGAATCCTGACGGGAGTAGTAGTCACCTTCGGCGCGTTGTTTCTGCTCACCGCCCTGGTGGGAGGCATCTTTGCCACTTCCGACGTCAATCCGACCGAGCTCGGGTCTACGCAGGAGGTCGGTGTAGGAATAGGTGTCGGCCTGGTCGCCGCCTGGTTCCTCTCGAGCATGTGGGGCGGCTACACAGCCGGCCGCATGGGGAGGGGGGCCGGCGTCGTCAACGGAATCCTGGTTCCCCTTGTCGTCTTGATCATCGGCGCGATCATCGCTGCGATCGTCGGGGCCCTCGGTTCCAGTGCAAACCTCAACCTTCCCTTTAGACCTGCTCAGCTCCCCACGCAGGACTCTGCCCTTTACGACCTTTCCGCAGGGTTCGGGATTGCCATTCTCGCGGCCATGGTTGTCGGCGGAGCCCTCGGCGGCGGGTTGGGGTCACGGTGGCACACCAAGCTCGAGCGGCGTGTCATAGCAGAGGAAGAGGAGCGGATCGCCGAGACCTCCTCGGCCGGGGACGACCGAACCTCCGCGGGTGGCGACGGCCGCACCGAGACCACGGAGATGCGCCGGGAGGACACGCCCCGCCCGGCCTGAACATGCTCCCCAACGAACGGTTCCTCGGTGGTTGTCGTGCGACTGTCGCACTCTAGCCACCGATTTGGGTAGTTCACGTGCGACTGTCGCACATTAGCCACCATTGCGCTCTCAGACCACGGTGGCCTCAGGGAGAGGTCTGGGCGCCTTTGGGCTCCCAGTCGCTCACGAATACTCTCCAACCCGCGTTGCGAGCGCGGCAGACCCTCCTGATCTGCTCGCTCCGCATGGTGACTTCCACCCGCGGGACTACCAGCAGCAGAGAAGGCCCTGCCCCCGCCAGGGCCACGGCGAGACCGGCGGCGCGCAGTTCCTGATGCACCGCTGCGGTTTCCGGCATGAGGGCGAGGCGGTGAGGCTCGTGGAGCCGGTCGCTCATCGCCTCCGCCAACACTTCCGTCCCCCCTCCGGTCATCAGCGCGCCCATGAGCAGGCCGGCCCTCGCCGCGGTGTGCTGGGCGTCGGAAAAGCGCACCTGGTCGGGCAGCACGCGGCGGGATTCTCCCGTGGGAAAACCGTCGCGGGGCACAGCGAGAACCGGGATCAGGCGACGGCTCACCTCGGTTCTGTAGTGGCTGAGGACGCCGGTGGCGCTCCGATAGCACACCACCAGGCCGCCCACCAGGGCGGCAAGCACGTTGTCGGGATGACCTTCGATCTCGGTGGCAAGCTGGATCATGTCCGCCTGGGGGATGTTGCGACCCGTCAGCGCCCGCGCCGCCGCGAGACCCCCGACGACGGCGGCTGCCGAGGAGCCCAGACCCGCCGCCAGCGGTATCGGGTTTCGGACGCGCAGCGCGTAGCCTGCCGGACGGCGGGCAACCCGGTCGAAGAACTCGTTCATCGAACGGATCACGAGGTTGGTCTCGTCGGTTGGAAGTTGGTCGGCCCCCTCGCCCTCGATCCCGATGTCGATCGTGTCGCGCCTCGTTTCGAGGTCGATCTCGAGGTGCATGTCGAGGGCGACGCCGAAGGCGTCGAAGCCGGGGCCCAGATTGGCCACGGTGGCCGGAACACGCACGCTGACGGTCGCAGGCATTTACTATCGGAGGTCCCGCACGGGGCCGACCTCGACGCTCCCGCCCGTGGACACGGCAACCAGGGCGACCAAGCCCAAGATGGCGACCAGGACTAGGGCAATTCCGACCCAACCGAGGACTTGACCCGCAACTGCTAGGCCTCGACCCGTCTGCAGGCCGCCGGAGCTATCAATCTGTCGCTTGCCGCGCCCGGCAAAGATGACGGCGAGGATGGAAGGGATAAGCGGTATAAAGGGAAAGACCACACCGAGGATGCCGCATACCAGGGAAGCGACGGCAAGCCCGTTTGTCTCTGCCGGGGGCCCGTACCGCGGCTGGTGGGCCTGAGGCTGCTGAACCTGCTGTTCTGTCATGGCTCGATCAATCTCTCATGTGGTTCGGGGGGGCCGGGCCGGGCAGTGGATCGCAATCTGTGCCCGTCGGTAAAGAAACGGTATCCGGTGGCACAACTTGTGCGTTTCAAGTCAGCTCGAGGTGCTCGAGGATAGGCTCGATCGCAGCCGGAACTCGGCGAGGCCGCGGAGCACCGGCGAGGGCCCATTCGGGATCCTTGAGTCCGTGGCCGGTGAGTACGCACACGACGCGGCAGTCGGGAGCCACCAGGCCCTCGGATGCGAGCTGCCGAAGACCTGCCACCGAGGCCGCAGAAGCGAGCTCGACGTAGATGCCTTCCGCCGCCAGCGAGCGATAGGCCTCGAGGATCTCCTTGTCGCGCACGGATCTAATCTGACCCTTCGAAGAGCTCGCTGCGTCCACGGCCCCACTCCAGGACGCCGGATTTCCGATGCGGATCGCGGTCGCCACCGTACGAGGGTCTTCGACGCGATGGCCCCGGACTATTGGATTGGCGCCTTCGGCCTGGAATCCGTACATGCGCGGCAGAGAATCGCACCAACCCTTGGCTGCAGCCTCCTGGTAGCCGCGCCAGTAGGCCGTGATGTTCCCGGCGTTGCCCACCGGCATTACATGGAGATCGGGGGCGGAGCCGAGTGCTTCGACTACCTCGTAGGCGGCCGTCTTCTGACCCTCCACACGAAAGCTGTTTATGGAGTTGACGAGGGTCACGGGACGGGACTGCGCCATCTCCTTAGTGAGCGTGAGCGCGTGGTCGAAGTTGCCTTCGATCTCGATCACGCGCGCGCCGTGTGCCAGCGCTTGTGCCAGCTTCCCCAAAGCGACGTTGCCTTCGGGGATAAGCACCGCGCAGATAAGCCCGGCGCGCGCGGCATAGGCTGCGGCCGAGGCGCTCGTATTGCCGGTGGATGCGCAGACGACGGCCTTGGAGCCTTCTTCGAGAGCCTTCGAAATCGCCAGCGTCATGCCCCGGTCCTTGAACGAGCCCGTGGGGTTCAGACCCTCGTGCTTTAGCCATACCCGGGCCCCCACCTCCTGAGAGAGCCGCTCTGAGAAAATTAGCGGGGTGTCTCCCTCATCCAAAGTGACGATGGGAGTCTTCTCGGTAACGGGAAGATGCTCGAAATAACGGCGGATCACGCCTCTGCGGCCGGCGATCGCAAGGGCACCCGAGTTCAGGCTCATCCTTCGGTCGTACCGATCACTCGCATCCTGGAGGTCACCGCTTTGACCGTTGGAAGTGACTCCAACTCAGAGAAGATCTCGGCATGCCGGCCCTCGCTCCCGGAGTGAGTAATCAAGAGGAGCGTGGCTTCGTCCCCGAAGCCCTCTTGGCGCACGCTCGCTATGGAGATGCTGTGTTTGGCGAAGACGCCCGCAACTGCGGCCAGCACCCCCGGTTGGTCCAACACCGACAAGACCACGTAATAACGCACTCGAACTTCACCAGGTGGACGGATGCTCGCGTCCGAGTGGTAGCAGGTGCAGCCTACGCTGCGCGCACCGGTGAGCATGTTTCTGGCGATCTCCACGATGTCGCCGACGACCGCCGACGCCGTCGGATCCCCGCCTGCGCCGCGCCCCAGGAACATGAGCTCTCCCGCATGCTCGGCCTCGATGAATACGGCGTTAAAAACATCTCTCACAGAAGCCAGCGGATGGGTCTTTGGGACCATTGCGGGATGCACGCGCGCGCTGACGCGACCCTCTTCCTGCTCCGCTACTGCAAGCAGCTTTATCTCATAACCAAGGTCATGAGCCGCTTGCACGTCGGCTACTGAGACTTGCGTGATTCCTTCTCGCTGTACGTCTCCCGCGACGACGCGGGCGTTGAACGCGATTGAGGCAAGAATGGCGAGTTTCGAGGCGGCATCGTGGCCCTCGACGTCCGCGCTTGGATCAAGCTCCGTGTAGCCGAGGCCTCCGGCCTTGCCCAGAGCCTCGGCGAAGGACTCTCCGGTTTCCGACATCCTGGTCAGGATGTAGTTGGTGGTCCCGTTGACGATCCCCAGGACACGCTTCACCCTGTCGCCGGCAAGTGATTCCTTCAGGGGGCGGATGATGGGTATCCCACCGGCAACCGAGGCCTCGAATAGGAGATCGACGCCTGCGGCCTCGGCGGCGCCCAACACCTCCTGGCCCAGCGACGCCAGCAGCTCCTTGTTTGCCGTCACGATGTGCTTTTTGTTATGCGCCGCCTCTACAAGGAGGCCGCGTGCGGGCTCGATACCACCCATGACCTCGACGACGATGTCTATGGCGGGATCGGTCACGAGCGCATGAGCCTCGGTTGTAAGCGTGCCGGCGGGAAGGGTAACGGCACGAGGTTTGGTCACGTCGCGGACCGCGACGCGCGCCAGCTCGATTGGAGACCCGGCGCGCCGGGCAAGCTCATCGGCGTGCTCGAGCAGGAGGCGGGCCGTGGCCGCTCCCACGATCCCGCATCCGAGCAATCCGACGCGGATGGATGTTGTCACGGGGCGATTGTGCCACCTCCGTCGATCGGTGAGGCGACTCGAATAGGTCCACGAGTCCCTCAGGCCAATCTTCTCCACCTCAGCAGCGCTCAGCGCTCCTTACGCGGAAAAGTCGCCGGCCGTCGGGGTTGCCGCCAGAGCGCTGCCGTCGAGGCGGCGGTCGAGGCGAAGAAGGTCCTCGGTCGTCTCGCGCGCGACGATGGTCGTGGCTTGCCCGGCGGACACCATGACGACCGGGGGCCGCGGGACGCGATTGTAGTTGGACGCCATCGAGTAGGTGTAGGCGCCGGTGGCGGGGATGCAGAGGAGGTCGCCCGGGCCGACGTCCGACGGAAGCAGCGCATCTTGGACCAGGAAGTCGCCCGACTCACAGTGCTTGCCCACCACGGTGGCCGCCATGTCATGTGGCGCGTGCATGCGACCGGCGACATGGGCCTCGTATTGCGCGCCGTAAAGCGCGGGCCGGATGTTGTCGGACATCCCTCCGTCGACCGAAACGTAGGTACGAACTCCCGGGATTCTTTTCACGACTCCGACGCGATAGACGCTCACAGCACACGGACCCACCAGCGAACGCCCCGGCTCGACAAAAACTGCCGGTTGCGGCAGGTCGTGGGCTGCAAAATGAGTACCGGCCACCGAGACAAGGCGGGCAGCGGACTGTGCCAAGTCTGGTTGTGTCTCTGTGCTCGTGTGCGCGATGCCGAGGCCTCCGCCTACATTGAGCTCTGAAACGCTGACGCCGAAGGCATCTCGAGCACTGCGCGCAAGCTTTGCAAGGCGAGCGATCGCCACCTCCAGCGCCTCGAGCCCGAACATCTGCGAGCCGACGTGGGCATGAAGGCCCACGAAGTCACATCCCGGCACTTTGTCGACCGCCCCGATCGCGTCCAGCGCGGCCCCTTCCGCCAGGGAGAAGCCGAACTTCGAGTCTTCCTTGCCGGTTTGCACATACTCGTGCGCATGGGCCTCGACGCCGGGTGTTACTCGCACCAACAGCTTGGCATGGATCCCCACTCGCTCCAGCAACTCTATCTCCTCGAAGCAATCCACCACGACTCGGCCGATTCCCGCGTCACGAGCAGCAAGCAGTTCGTCAAACGACTTGTTGTTGCCGTGGAACAGAATGCGACCGCACGGAAAGCCGGCTCGCACCGCGGTGGCGAGTTCTCCCCCGCTGCAGACATCGAGACCGAGATCCAAGTCGTCGAGCAACTCACACAGGGCAACCGAGAGGAAGGCCTTACCCGCGTAGAGGACGCGCTCGGGGGGAAGAGCCGAGCAATAGGCACGGGCGCGCTCCTCGAAGCTCGCACGGTCGAACAGCACGAAGGGCGTGCCGACGCGGTCGGCAAGCTCACAGATATCCACCTCGCCCACGAGTAGATGTCCTTCGGGGGAGGTTCGTGCGGTGAGCGGGAGGATGCCGGTGATCATCAGTCGGTGCGCGAGGGAGGTAGCTCCACAAGCTCGCCCTGGAGCACCAGGTCGCACCGGCCCCCGACCTGCACCGAAGACGTCTTGGCTCGCACCGACAGCCGCGAGGGGCGCCCGATCTCGCGCCCTTGAGAGATCTCGAAGTCGATGTCTCCGATGCGGGCTGCGAGATAGATTCCGAGCTCTGCCGCAGCCGAGCCTGTGGCGGGGTCTTCGGATATGCGGGCGCCTGGAAAAAACCCGCGCGCTCGAACGCGCCCCGCGCCCACGGCCGTGAAGCAGTAGACGCCGATCTTCGACACCGGTGCCAAGAGATCGGCTCTGACCGAGCATCTTGCCAGCGACGCCACGTCACGAACGGGAACCATGAGGTGGCCGATGCCCGCGTCGGCAACCGCCGGCCTGAGGCGGCCCGACCGACCCAGCTCGCGAGCTTCCAGTCCGATCTCGGCCAGATCGAGGGAGAGGGCGTCGGCGAGAGTGCTGTCGGCTTCCTCGTCGGAGCTCTCCAGATCATCGTGAGAGCGGCCCGGGCGTTCGAACCACCACCTATCGTGTCTGTGCGTCACCTTGGTCTGCCCCACCGGAGTGCGCTGAGTCAAGTCCCCGCCGGCAACTCGTCCGAGGTGTGCAAGACAGAAGGCCGTCCCGATAGTGGGATGGCCCGCAAACGCCAGTTCCTCTGCGGGAGTGAAAATACGCATGTCGTAGGAGTCCGAGCTTGCCTGAGTCACGAAGGTGGTCTCCGACAGATTCATCTCCGAAGCGATCATCTTCATCTGAGCAGCATCAAGTCCCTTCGCCTCCGCGAACACCGCCAAAGGATTCCCGGAATAGGGCCCGGAGCCGAAGACGTCGAGTTGATGAAATCTCACGTCACATGCTCTCGGGCGCCGAGACCCTGATGAGACCCAAACCATCCGCGATCACTCTCTTCGTGGCGAGACACAGAGTGAGTCGCGCCTGCGACAACGCTCGATCCTCGGAGATGACTCTGCAATCCCGATAGAAGGCGCTGAAGCTCGACGCCAGCTCCTCTAGATAGCGGGTAAGTCTCTGTGGAGCTCGACCCTGCGCCGCTTGCGGCACCACCTCTTCATACGAGGACAGCTTGCGGATTAGCTGCTCTTCGCTAGGATGTCCCAGGGACTCGAGAACCGACTTCTCGGCATCGACGACGAGGCCCTGCTCGGCCGCCTTCTTGAGGATCGAACAGATGCGAGCATGCGCATACTGCACATAATAGACGGGATTCTCGGGTCCTTCCTGCTTTGCCAGCTCTATGTCGAAGTCGAGCGGCGCGTCCATCGAGCGCGTCAGAAACGTGTAGCGAGCGGCATCCCGGCCAACCTCGTCCACCAGCTCGTCCAGCGCAATGATCTCCCCCGCCCTCTTGGAGGCCTTGACCGTCACCCCCTTTCGCAACAGCGAGACATTCTGTAACAGGCCAATCTCCACCTGCTCCTTGTTTAGCCCCAGGGCCTGAGCGGCCGCCATCATTCGGGGAACGGTTCCGTGGTGGTCAGCCCCCCACAGGTAGATGAGATGATCGTAACCCCGCCCCGCCTTGTCTATGAGATATGCGATGTCGGCGGCCAGGTAAGTGGTCGCACCATTGGAGCGCACAACGACTCTGTCCTTGTCGTCGCCGAACTGAGACGACCGGAACCATTGGGCTTTATCTTTCTCATAGATGTATCCGTCTTCCCGCAATCTCTCGATCGCCGCGGACACCGCACCCGCGTCGTGCATCTTTCTTTCCGAGAACCACACATCGAAGCGCGAGCCAAAGCGTTCGAGTGATGATCTCATCGAAGCGAGCATTCGCTGAAGAGCGAGATCGCGCAGCGTTTCCACTCGTTCTGCAGATGGAGAATGGACGAGGCCATCTCCGATCTCGCCTGCGATCTGCTCGGCAACCTCAATCAGATAGTAGCCCTGGTAGCCGTCCTCGGGCAGCTCCGCCTCGATTCCGAAGTGCTGCAAGTAGCGAGCCGCCACCGACTG
>Ga0075530_1000338_pt1 | contig 21926 bp, 18 predicted proteins | sample NGEPerD_2_FD_75101 | JGI IMG/M metagenome (GOLD analysis project Ga0075530, IMG submission 75101) | Arctic peat soil microbial communities from the Barrow Environmental Observatory site, Barrow, Alaska, USA - NGEE PermafrostL1-D | ecosystem: Environmental > Terrestrial > Soil > Wetlands > Peat ... | reverse complement strand
GGCTGCCGCGCGGCAGCCGGTGCAGGATGCGCACCGGCAGGTTCGTGCCGTCGGCCTTGACGAGGTCGATGTCGAAGTGCCGCGTCGTGCCTTGCGCCTCGCCACGGCCGGCGCCGGCGATGAGCGCGGCGCTGTCGTGCGACATGATCTGGCCGAGCTTGAGTTGCCGATTGGAGACGTCCGACAGGTCGAGCCCCAGCCATTGCGCCAGGGTGGCGTTCAGATACTCGATGCGGCCATTTTCGTCGGCGGTGAAGAAGCCGGCCGGCACGTTGTCGAGATAATCGATCGCGGCCTGCACCTTGGCGAAGCTCGTCTCCTCGCGCGCGCGGTCTTGGGTGATCTCATCGACCTGCCAGACCACGAGCGCCCCTTTGCGCCCGGAGCGGGGATCCGGCGGCATGGGCTGGACGGAGATGCGGAACCAGCGCGGGCTGACGCCTGTGTCCTCTTGGGACTCGCCGGGCGGCGGCAGGCGAAACTCCTCTTTAAGACGGCGCCCCTGTTGCGCGGCGCGGGCAAGACGGAAGATGGCCTCGGCGAGATGTGGGTTGCCGCCGAAGGCGCGGTCGGGCGGCGGCACGGCGGCCTCGGGATCGAGGCCCAGCAAATCGCGATAAGACCGGTTGGCGTAAAGCACATGGCCCGCAGCATCGGCGATCAGGGCGCCTTGCGGCAGGTTGTCGACAAACGCCTTGGTCAGATCGTTGCGGGCGTGCCGCTGACCGAAATAGAGAATGCCAACGGCGCCGGCAAACAGGCAGAACACGCCGACCACGGCGAGCCCCGCGAGGATGGCGAGCACGAACGGCTCGGCCATCTCGCGCGACACCATGGCAAGGCCGACGGCGGCCACGGCAAGCGCGAGGGCGAGAAGCACGACGAGGCCAACGCTGCCATCGCGCTCGGTCCGGTCGGCAACGGGGTCGGCATAGCGCATCGGCGCATCAATATCTGTCATGGCCCGAGAAAATACCCGATTCGAATTGTCTTGGCGGGACATTGTCGTGGGCGCGAGGTCGCCGCGGCGCGCCCCGAATTGCTTCGCCCAAGGGGCGCCCTTGTGGTTAAAGAGCTGTTAAGCACGGCTGCGTAGGACACATAGGTCATGGAATTCGACACCCTCATCCTCGGCGTGGCAACCTTCCTGTTCGTCGCCGCTCTGGTGGCCCTGTTGATCTGGGCGTTCAAGGCCTTCATCGGCAAGTCGAGCTCGGCCAACTTTCTCCGGCCGCGCGAGAAGCGCCTCGGCGTGGTCGAGACGGCCTCGGTCGACGCCAAGCGCAAGCTCCTTCTCGTGCGTCGCGACGACGTGGAGCACCTGCTCATCGTCGGTGGACCCGTTGACCTGGTGATCGAGACGGGAATCAAAGGACGCCCGCATCTGGGCCCGCCCCACGATGACGTGATCATCGCCAAGGCCGAGGCCCGGCCTGTCCCGGATTTCGGCAAACCCTAAGCGTCTTTGGAGCGATTAGACTTGACTGTGGTATAAATATCACGTCGGTTTCGCTTGTGATGGGCGGTGGATTCAGCTAAATAGTGAATACGGTCTTACGGTGGCCCTGATGGGCAGGCGATGAAGCAACGCCGGTAGTTTCAACCGCTCGTATCGTAAGGACGCCGGCAGTTCCCTGCTAATGGTCCGACAGCGACTGGTTTTCCAGTCATGTCAGTCCCCCAAAACTCTCCACTCCCCGCCCTCCAGCGGGGAGTTTTTTTGTGCCCGCACATCCGGCGCATGGCAAAGTTGGCGCATGACTGCCGAACGCGCCGCATCCCTTCCCCTCGCCTTCGCCTTGTTGATCACGGCGTCCGCCTCGACGGTGCGCGGCGCCGAGGCGATGCCGGACGGCTTCGTCTCTCTTCGCGACGTCGATCCCTCGATCCAGCAGGACATGCGCTACGCCGGCAGCGACAATTTCACGGGGGCGCCGGTGCCCGGTTATGACGCTCCGGAGTGCGTCGTGGTGCGACACACAGCGGAGGCCCTGAAGGCCGTCCAGGCCGACCTCAAGCCCAAGGGCTACACGCTTAGGGTCTACGACTGCTATCGCCCCACGGCGGCCGTCGCCGCCTTCGTCGCCTGGGCCAAGGAGCCGGACGATCCGCAAGCCAAGGCGACGCACTATCCCAACCTGGAAAAGCCCGCCCTGTTCCCCGACTACATCGCCACGCGCTCGGGCCATTCGCGCGGCGCCACGGTCGACCTGACGCTGGCGCCGATCGGCGCCATGGTCGATTTGACGCTGGCCGCACATCCTCACGGGGAAAGCTGCGTGGGCCCGCAACAGACCACCGCGCCGGATGGCAGCCTCGCCATGGGGACAGACTTCGACTGCTTCGATGTGAAGGCCAACACGGCGACTGCGGGCCTCACGCCCGATGAGATCAAGAACCGCGCGATGCTACTCGACGCCATGGCTGCGCGCGGTTTCAAGAATTATCCGCTGGAGTGGTGGCACTTCACCTTCGAGCCCGAGCCCTACCCCGACACCTATTTTGACTTTCCCATCCGGCCCCGGCCAAAAGACGGCAACGGGTGAGCAGAGACCCGCACGCCGGCCTGGTGGAGACCGCCATCCCGGCGCGGCTCGACCGTCTGCGCTGGGGACGATTCCATACCCTCGTCGTCGTGGCGCTCGGCATCACCTGGGTGTTGGACGGACTCGAAGTGACGCTGGCCGGCGCGGTGGCGGGCGCGCTCAAAGAGAGCCCGGTCCTCCAGATGAGCAATGCCGAGGTGGGGCTTGCCTCGAGCTTCTACCTCGCCGGTGCGGTGCTCGGCGCGCTCCTGTTCGGCTGGCTCACCGACCGGCTGGGCCGCAAGCGTCTCTTCTTCATAACCTTGGCCGTCTATCTCGTGGCCACGGCGGCGACGGCGTTCTCGTGGAATTTTCTGAGCTTTGCCCTGTTCCGCTTCCTCACGGGCGCCGGCATCGGCGGCGAGTACACGGCGATCGCCTCGACCATCCAGGAGTTCGTGCCGGCGCGCTATCGTGGGCATACCGACCTCATCATCAACGGCAGCTTCTGGATCGGGGCGGCGCTCGGTGCCGGCGGCTCCATCGTGCTGCTCGATCCGTCGGTGCTCCCGCCGGATATTGGTTGGCGCGCGGCGTTCTTCATCGGCTCGGTGCTGGGCCTGGGCATTCTCGTGATGCGCTCATGGATCCCGGAATCGCCGCGCTGGCTGATGACCCATGGCCGGGCGGACGAGGCCCATGACATTCTCGACCGGATCGAGGACCACCATCGGGCGCGCGGCCACCACGTTCCGGACGAGACGCCGGCGTCGCTCCGCCTCAAGTCGCGGCAGTTCACTCCGCTGCATGAGGTCTGGCAGACGCTGTTTCATGCCCACCGTAGCCGCACGCTGGTCGGCCTCTCCCTGATGGTGGCGCAGGCCTTCTTCTACAACGCGATCTTCTTTACCTACGCGCTGGTCCTCACCGACTTCTATGGGGTCGAGGCCTCCCAAGTCGGCTGGTACCTGCTGCCCTTCGCCGCCGGAAATTTCCTCGGACCGCTCCTGCTCGGGCGCCTGTTCGACACCATCGGCCGCCGGCCCATGATTGCCGTGACCTATTGTCTTTCAGGGGTGCTGCTGGCGCTGACCGGCGCGCTGTTCGCCGCCGGCGTTCTGTCGGCGACGGCACAGACGGTTGCGTGGACGGTGATCTTCTTCTTCGCCTCGGCCGCGGCGAGTTCCGCTTATCTCACGGTGAGCGAGACATTTCCGCTGGAGATCCGCGCGCTGGCCATCGCCTTCTTCTACGCGGTGGGCACCGGCATCGGCGGCATTGGCGCGCCATGGCTGTTCGGCGCGCTGATCGACACGGGCTCAAAGGGTAGCCTGTTTGCCGGTTATCTGTTGGGGGCGGCGCTGATGCTCACCGCCGGGGTCATCGCCGGGCGCTACGGCGTCGCCGCCGAGCGCAAATCCTTGGAAGATGTGGCAACCCCGTTGTCGGCCGCGGATTGACGACGCAAAAGGCAGTGAATGGCGACAAATATATCTGCGGCGGAGCAACTGTTTTTTTGGTAGCAAAGCAGCATGGGAGTGATGGGGAATCGAGTGGCATCTCGGCTCAAAGCCGTTAAGAAATCCCAAGGTTGGCTTGCGGATCAGGTCGGCATGCGCCAGCAGGGTATAAACTCGATCATCGCCGGAGACGTGGAAAGGCCCCGTAAATTGCGGGAAATCGCCGTCGCCCTGGAAACCACCCAGGAATACCTTCTAGGTGAAACGAACAATCCTACGCTGCTGCCTCGCGACGATGAGGCATTTGCGGGCTATGCTCGTCTCTCGGCGTCCCAGAAGCAAGCCGTCGCCGCCTTGATTGTGAATCTCCTAGGTAGCAGATCTGCTCCTCGACGGTCTGCTGGCAAGCGGAAAGCTGCGCCCAAGCGTCCTTGACCGCCCTCAACCCATCGTCGCCAGACATGATGATGCCTCCCGACTGCCCGGCATCCTGCCGCGGATTGATTATTCGTCGCGGTAGACGCGCTCGCGCCGCTCGTGGCGCTCTTGCGCCTCGACGCTCAAAGTGGCGATGGGCCGCGCATCGAGCCGCTTCAGGCTGATGGGCTCGCCGGTCTCCTCGCAATAGCCGTAGGTGCCGTCGTCAAGGCGCACCAGCGCGGCATCGATCTTGGCGATCAGCTTGCGCTGACGATCGCGCGCCCTGAGCTCGAGCGCCCGCTCGCTCTCGGACGTGGCGCGGTCGGCGAGATCGGCATGCTGCTCGGAGTCGTCTTGCAGATGCTGCAACGTCTCCTTGGTGGAGCGGAGGATCTCGTCGCGCCAGCTGAGGAGCTTGCGGCGGAAATAGGCCCGCTGCCGATCGCTCATGAACGGCTCATCGTCCGATGGCCGATAATCTTCCGAGGCAATTTTTTCTTCGCAGTCGCCATGAGAGTCATGTCCAGACGTATCCATTCGTCGTTGGGCTTCGTCGCCTGCTCCCCTAATCCGGCGCGCTTCGTCAGCGACCCCTGCCGGGCTGCCCCGTATTTACGGAAGCGAGTCGACAAGTCAAGCCAACACGCGGCCTTGACAAGCCCGCGAAGCATCTTCTGGGCGAAGATTGCAAATCCGTCATATTCTTGTTGCAACGCGGCCACTTAAGACGCTCGTTTCTTGTGCAGTGCGGCCGGGCACGGTCTGGAGGCCGGAGCCCGACACTTCCTTCGCGGGCTTGGGCGCGCTATGAGGCCCATGGCACGGGGGCCAGAGTGCAAAGGACGTCTTGAAGCGTGCCGATCTCCACCTACACGCATGCCGCCGGCGACGCCGTTCGCAATATCGGCGACTTCGCCTCAGGGCTAGCCGCGCCGACGGTGAGGCTCGGCGTGACCGGTCTCGCCCGCTCCGGCAAGACGGTGTTCATCACCGCGCTCGTGCACAATCTCATCGCCGGCGGCCGCCTGCCCTTCTTCGATGCCGCCGCGCAAGGGCGCCTGCTGCGCGCCTATCTCGAGCCGCAACCGGACGAGCTCGTGCCGCGCTTCGAATACGAGAAGCATCTGGCCGATCTCACCGCCGATCCGCCACGTTGGCCGGAGAGCACGCGGCGCATCAGCCAGCTCCGTTTGACCCTCGAATACGCCTCGACCCGATTCTGGAAGCGGCAGTTGGGACGCGAGCGCCTGCATATCGACATCGTCGACTATCCCGGTGAATGGCTGCTCGACCTGCCGCTGCTGCAACTCGACTATGCGGCGTGGTCGCGCGCGGCGATCGCGCAAGCCCGCGCGCCCGAGCGCAAAGCCGCCGCCAAGGATTGGCATCGCGCGCTAACCGCCGTCGACCCGGCGGAACCGGCCGACGAAGCGGACGCAGCAAAGCTGTCGGATCTGTTCAAAGCGTATTTGACCGCGGCGCGGTCCGATCAATACACGCTGTCGACGCTGCCCCCGGGGCGCTTCCTCATGCCGGGCGATCTCGAAGGCTCGCCGGCGCTGACCTTCGCGCCGCTCGATGCCAAGGGAGCGTTGAGCTTCCCACGCGGCTCGCTGTGGGCGCTGATGGCGCGGCGCTACGAGGCCTATAAGAGCTATGTGGTGCGGCCGTTCTTCCGCGATCACTTCGCCCGCCTCGACCGCCAGATCGTGCTCATCGATGTGCTCGCGGCGCTGAACGGCGGCCATGCGGCGGTCACCGACCTGGAACGCGCCATGACCGAGATCCTCGAGTGCTACCGCACCGGCTCTAACACTCTTTGGTCCAGCCTGTTCGCGCCGCGCATCGACCGCATCGTGCTGGCCGCGACCAAAGCCGACCATTTGCATCACCAGAGCCATGATCGGCTCGAGGCGATCCTGTCGCTCCTCGCCGACAAGGCGATGGGGCGCGCGCGCTATGCCGGCGCCGAGGTCAAGGTGCTGGCGCTCGCCGCGGTGCGCGCGACGCGCGAGGGGCAAGCCAAACGGAACGGCGAGACGCTGCCGTGCATCGTCGGCTATCCGCTTGCCGGCGAGAGAATCGGGCGGCGCACCTTCGACGGCAACGAGGCGTTCGCCATCTTTCCCGGCGATCTCCCCGCCGACCCGAAGAAGGCGCTTCAAGGCTGGCAGACCGAGGACGGCGAGATGCGCTTTGTGCGCTTTCGCCCACCGGATCCGCAAGCCTTGCCTTCCGGCGGCTTCGCGCCGTTCCCAAATATCCGGCTTGACCGCGCCATCCAGGCGCTGATCGGAGACCGCCTCGAATGAGCAAGACCACAAGCCGGAAGCCCGCCTCGTTCCGCGTCGAAGACGTCGAGGTGTTCGTGCCGCCAGAGCCGGCGAGCGTGCCGGCGGAGGAGCGGTCCCTGCCCGCGCCACAGGTCCGGGCGCTGCCCGATCTCAGGCGGGGCTTGCGCTGGGGCAGCATCTTTCTCGGCGCGCTCGGCGGGCTGGTCAGCCTCATCGCCTCGCTATGGCTTTACGACTGGGTGCTGGCGCTCATCGCACGGGACGATTGGATCGGTTGGGCGGCGGTCGGGCTGGTCGGCCTCGTGCTTTTTGCACTTCTCATGATTGTCATCCGAGAAGTCGCAGGCCTCCTGCGCTTGGGCCGTCTCGGCAAGATCAGGCATGAGGCCGACAGCGCCGCAAGACAAAACGACAAGGCGCTTGCCATCGACGTCACGCACCGCCTCAAGCGCTTCTATGCCGGGCGCGAGGATCTCGCCTGGGGCTTGGAGCGGCTCGCCGAGCACGAGCACGATATTTTGAATGCGGAGGAGCTGTTGCGCCTCGATGAGCGCACGCTCATCGCGCCGCTCGATCCCGTCGCCCGCAGCATCGTCGCGGCCGCAGCCAAGCGCGTGTCGGTGGTGACCGCGGTCAGCCCCAACGCGATTATCGACATGATGTTCGTCGCCGCGCAGAACTTACGCATGCTGCGCAAGCTCGCCACGCTCTACGGCGCGCGGCCCGGGACGCTGTCCCTGCTCAAGCTCGCGCGCATGGTGGTGACCCATATCGTTTTGACCGGCGGCATCGCCCTCGGTGACGACATGATCCATCAGGTGATCGGACACGGGCTTACCGCGAAGCTATCGGCGCGGCTCGGCGAAGGCGTGTTCAACGGCGCGCTGACCACGCGCATCGGCATCGCCACCATCGATGTGTGCCGGCCGCTGCCTTACGTCGAGCAGCAGCGCCCACGCTTCCGCGAGATGGTCGCCGAGGTGGCCGGGCTCGGGAGCCTTGGCCGATCAGCTTAGGAGCTTGCAGCCGTCCACGGCGACCTTCTGGGCGCGACCGTCGTCGAATGTCAGGGTCAGGGTGATCTCGTCGGCGCACGCCAGCCCGCCGGCGCTGATGCGAAAGCCGCTCGCCTGATCGCTCGAGGCTTGCGACTGGGGCCTGATGGCCGGGGTGCTGAAGTCGTAAGCGACGCCGACCAGGCGCCGTCTCATCTCGGCGGGCGGCTCGAGCCAAAATTCGAAATGAAAGAGAGGCCGCGTGCGATCGGCGCCTTTGATCTCGGTGGCCTTGGCCCTCATCCATGTCTCCACCTGACCGCCCTTGGGCAGATTGATGGGTGGACCCAGGACGGCGGACGGCTTCGCTTTGGCTCGCACCGGGACCGGCCCGGGCGCCAACGGAGAGAACGGGACCGGCTCGGTCGCGTCCCAGGGCAGTTCCTCGCGGGCCTTGGAGAACGCCGCAAAGGCTGTTGGCTTCGCGTCGTCTTCTTCGTCCGGCGGGCGGTTCCAGATCAGCTCTTGCGGAATCTCGCTCAAGCCCTCGAGGTTCGGCTCCGCGGTGCGCGGCGGCGCACTGACGGGCTCCGGCGCAAGCGCCATGGCCAGCAGGCGGCTGGCGGGTGTGGGATTGGCGGTTACGGCAGCGACCGCAGCTTCCGACTCAAGCTGAGCGGAGTCGACCTGAGCGGACTTGACCTGAGCGGACTTGGCGAATTTCGAGGGGGCGAACTTTGTCCGTGCGAATTTGGACTGCGCAAACTTGGAGACGACACTCTCGCCACCCGGCGAGGCCTGCGACGATGTTTGGTCGCCGCCGTCGTCCGAACCGGGAGAACTCAGCGCGTAGGCGCCGACCGCAAGCAGTGTGCCCACCACCGCGACCGAGCCGGCAAGCCGGCCCGCATGCCATCCTGCGGGCACTATTCGGCCGATCGTGTGGGCGTGATAGAGGCCCTCCACGAACCGGACGGTCATGGCCGCAAGACGCCGCATGAGTCGCATCACCCCTCCTGACGAACCCTAGCATACCGATCTCAGTGGGTCCGAAAAACGGCGCATGACCGCTCACAAACGGCGACTTTCCAAGGATCCGGCCCGGCTGCGGCAACACACCCCAGGGCCGGTGGGAAACGCCTCCGCAGCGCCCGGTTCTGCACGCTCCGGTGGATATCGGGGATAATTGTGGTGTCGCAGATGCGGGCTCCGGGCGTTGATGTATCCTCTCAATTGTGAGTTGGCCGGGTGTGGAAGGTGCCGCCGGAGAAATCCAAAAGCACCGGGAAACGGTCGGAAGGCTCGCGAGGGCAAGGCAAGCCCGAGGTCGTCCACTGCCATGGATGGCTCAAGGCGGCGGAAGCGAGACGCAAAGTGCCACGGTCTGACGACGGCGTCGCAGTACCGTGCGGCGAAATCGACAGGGTTCTTTGCGCCCCCTACTCCACCGCTAACCCGGTTCCGGTCCGGCCAGGGCAGGAGCCGCGTCGTAGCAACGCGACGTCAAATAAGGGCCGAGGTCAGGTCACGGCGCCGCTTTATGGGAGACCATGGGCGTTGCGCTGGACCAGGGACCGAAAGGTCTCGCGGCGCCGACTGATCGTCCCGAACGGGCGTGAGGCCGACAACGCAACAGGGAGGCGGGGCCCCAAAGCTCCGCCTTTCCTTGTTGTGCGCTCACCTTGATTGCTCCTCCCTCTTTAGCTAACTGGGCCGGGCCTATAAGATCGCCCGCCCATGAGAGCCCCCTATCCGCGCATCCTTTCGTCAGCCGCCGTCGCCGCCACGGTGGCGATCGCGCTTGCCGCACTTTCGGCCTGCGGGACCGTGAGCCGGCTCAAGGGCCCGGAGGACGGCGCCTCGACCGAAAAGGCCGCGCGTAACGTGAAGCCCGACGATCCTCTGGCAAGACCGACACAAGTTGGCTGGACCTCGGCGCGTGCAACCCGATGCGGATTCATCTTCAACGCCGATCAGCTCCGCGCGAATTACCTGTCAGCGGAATCGCTGGCCGGTCACTCGCCGGCGGAGATGCAGAAGATCGAGAAAGCGTACGACTACACGCGCGAGTCCGTGTTCGCGACCATCAACGGCGATACCCGCTACTGCAATAAACAGCGGACGGATGCGATCAGGGCGGACCTCAATCGCTATCTCGCCGGCGACTACACGCCCAATGCGCGCATGGCGCGCTAGCGATCGTCTTTGAGCGCCCCGTTCACCGGGGTGTAGGGCCTTGGCGCCGTGCGCAGAGGCGGCAATGGCTCAAGCTTGATCCTGGTCGCGATGCGCATCAGCAGACTGTCGTCCACCTCGCCGGCAAGCAGATAGGTGGCCCCGTCTTCCGCCCACGTCACCGTCCCGATCGAGCCGTACCGCTCTGACGAGAGCGTGTCGGGCCCCTCGCCCTTCTTCGCGTACAACGCAAGCGGGGCTCCACGCGGTCCAAGGTAGAGACTCTGCGTGAAAGGCTCGTCACCGAACCGCAGTGCCTGGGCGCGAACGAAACGGAATCCTTGCGGCTGGAGATTGGGAAGCTTGAGGTTGGCGCCGAGGATCTGCGCAAGCTGGAAGGCGACGAAGTCATGGTTGCCCTGACTCTCCAGACCGACCTCCAGGCTCTCACGGCTCAGGAGCGCATGGGCGCGTGCGGTGTCCCGCTGCCAGTCGGGCGCCATAGCCGCAGACTGCGGGGAAAGCGTCTCGGCTTGAGGCGGCCGCATCAGCCCCGGGATGGCGAGCGGCCAACCGTAGCCGGCAACCACGAGGAGAAGCGCCGCGGCAATGCCGATCGCCGCCAGAACCATCTTGGCGGTGCGCCACTCGATGAAGAGTCCCTCTTGCGCGGGCGCCGACGCGGCAGAGACGTCCATCTCCTCGCCCGCTAAGATCGCCTCGAATGCGGCTTCGAGACGAGCATGGGCGTACTTCAAGGCGTCAACGCGCGCGGCAATGACATCGTCCTGATCGAGAACCTTGTCCACCGCGCGGGTCTGTTTGCGCGCCAATTGTCCATCGACATAGGCTACGAGCAGTTCGTCGCTAAGTTCGGTCATGGTGAACCTCTGAGCCCTTCGGGATAGAGGGTTTCGACAATCGCCGCGGCGGGCGCAGGCGGGCGGGCACTCAACCGGTCGGCAAGAGCCGCACTGACACGGACAAGGCGCGCGGCGATGGTGTTCGGTGCGACGTCGAGCACGCGGGCGGCGTCCTCATGATCAAACCCTTCGCCATAGACGAGGAGCAGCGTGAGCCGCTGCTGCGCCGGCAACCGTCCCAGGAAGCCTATGACCGGCGCATCGAAAAATCCGTCGACTTCCGGGTAGAACAGCCGCCCGAAACTCCCATTGTCGATCTTGGTCTGCGCCACGGGATCGGCATGGCCGCCAAGCTCATGCAGCCACAGCCGATAGATCTCGCCGAAGGCCCAAACATCGAGCGCGGTACCGCGCTGGTAGCGGTGTTGCTCAGCCAGCATGAACTGAAGCGCGCGACCGAGCAGGTATGTCCCCTCGATACGCTCGCCAACAAGCACGTCGGCGAAACGCTTCAGCCTCGGTAGCATGGCAATGAGGCCTGGCCGTACGGAGTCGTGAAAATCTTGTGCCTGCACCTGTCATCCCCCGCCGCTCGGGTCCGTGCTGGCCTTCGCGCGGGTCCCCCTCGCGAATCAATAGGATAGCATATTCGATCAACACCGGTGCAGGTCCGGATCGAGCCATTGCCCAAAAAGCGCTTGCTTCATGGGCCAAGGTGCCCAATCTTTGCGCATGAGGGGAATTTACCTATGACGGTCGTACCCCACGGCTCGGATCAACCGGAGTCGCCATCCGTCGGGCCGTCGCGGCGGCGCGCGAACGGGATTGCTGCGAGCGCCGTAACTCGGCCCGCGGAAGAGATGACGAACGCGGTTGCATCGAACAACGCCGCGTGGCGAAGCCGTCTGGCCGGCCGTATCGCCTCGATCGCCGACAAGACGTCGAACCAAACCAAGCAAGCGACCAAGACTGGGATTGCCCGCGCCACCGAGTATGGGCGCGGGAGCGTGCTGCCGGAGATCGGACGCACCGGCGCCAAGCTCAAGGAGCGTGCGCGCCCGGAGCGCATGAAGCAGGACTATCGCGAGTTTCTCCACTGGCTGCATGCGCGCGTGCTCGATCCGCCGAAGGAGCAATTGTTCTTCGTGCCGACCAAGGATCCGGTTGCGCTATCCGGACTGACGGTGCGCGGCGGCAACCTTGCGCACGCCCACGACTATCGGCCGACGCCGTGCCAGTTGTTCGAGTGGACCATGGCCGCCATCGACTATGATTTCTCGCGGCTGACCTTCGTCGATTACGGGGCGGGACAAGGCCGCGTGCTGTTGCTCGCTTCGGAGCATCCGTTCGCCGCCGTCGGCGGCATCGAATTCGCCTCGGAATTGCACGACAACGCGGTGATGAACATCGCGCAGTATCCGCGCTCGCGCATGCTGTGCCGCAACGTGGAATGTGTGCTCGAGGACGCGAGCCAGGTGGGGCCGCCGGAAGGCGAGGCCGTCCACTATTTCTTCAACCCGTTCTCGCGTGAGATGTTCGCCGAGGTGCTGCACAACATCGTCGTGTCGTACCGCCACAAGCCCCGGCGGCTTTATCTCATTCTCGTCGATCCGGTGGCGACCGACCTCGTCGACAATAGCGGCGTGTTCGCACGCGTCGAGCTTCCCTTGCACGAGCGCCTCAAGGTCCGGATGTTCAGCCCGTACGAGGTCGCGATCTACCGCTCCCTAGCCTGACCGGCTCACTTCACGCCGAGCTTCTTCTGCAGGCTCGACGACGAGGTGGTGTACTGGAAGATCAGCTTCTTATCCGGATAGACATATTTGTGGACCTGCTGCGCCATGAGCGCGCCCTCGTGGAAGCCCGACAGGATGAGCTTCAGCTTCCCCGGATAGGTGTTGATGTCGCCGATGGCGAAGATGCCCTTCTCGCTCGTCTCGAACTTCTCCGTGTCGACCGGGATCAGGTTCTCCTCGAGATTGAGCCCCCAATTGGCGACCGGGCCGAGCTTCATGGTGAGCCCGAAGAACGGCAGCATCACTTCGACCGGCTGTTCAAACGTCGTGCCGTCTGGCCCCTTGACGGTGGCCGCGGTCAGCTGACGGTCGGCGCCGTGCAGCTCGGTCACCTGGCCGAGCTTGAAGGCAATGTTGCCGCTCTCGACAAGGGCCAGCATCTTCTGCACCGAGGCGGGCGCGGCGCGGAACTCCGAGCGCCGGTGCAGCAGCGTGAGCGACTTGGCCACGGGCTGCAGGTTCAAGGTCCAGTCCAGCGCGGAGTCGCCGCCGCCGACGATGAGCACGTCACGGTCCCTGAACGCATCCATCTTGCGCACCGAATAGAAGACGGAGGTGCCCTCATACGCTTCGATGCCGGGCAGCGGCGGACGCTTCGGGGTGAAGGAACCGCCGCCGGCGGCGATCACCACCACTTTGCATTCGAAGACGGTGCCGATGTCGGTCGTCAGGCGGAAGCCGCCGTCGATACGCTCCAGCGCCTCAACCCGCTCGTTGAAATGAAACTCGGGACCGAACGGCTTGATCTGCTCCATGAGCTTGTCGGTCAGTTCCTGACCGGTGACCATGGTGAGAGCGGGCACGTCGTAGATCGGCTTCTCAGGGTAGAGTTCGGCGCATTGGCCGCCCGGCCGGTCGAGGATGTCGATCAGATGGGCTTTGACGTCGAGAAGCCCGAGCTCGAACACGGCAAACAGGCCCACGGGCCCTGCCCCTATGATAACCGCATCTGTCTTGATCACATCCTCTGACATGGCGCCTCAGAACTGCTTTTCGGGAATCCGGACCTTGAGGCCATCGAGGGCCTCGGTCACCTTAATCTGACAACTCAACCGGCTCTCGGGGCGAATGTCGAAGGCGAAATCGAGCATGTCCTCTTCCATCTGCTCCGGTTGACCTGTCGCCTCGCGCCAAGCCTCTTCCACATAGACATGGCATGTCGCACAAGCGCAGGCACCGCCGCATTCCGCCGCAATGCCGCGAATGGAGTTCTTCACGGCGGCCTCCATCACCGTCATGCCGGGCTCGGCATCGACGACATTTTCGGTTCCGTCGTTTTGAATAAAGGTGATCCTGGCCATGACGTTTGGCGGGCTCTCGGCGTGATCCAATCTTGGGAGCCGGGCGGCGGCGGGAAGCGCGCGCCCGAAGGAAGAGCGCGAGAGGGGGCCGACCCGCCCGCAGCCCGTGCTCTATAGGGCAATTGAACCTGAGACTCCAGCGCCTTGCGGTGCTTTGTCCCGGTGGGCGTTCAGCCGTTCTCGAGCAAAGAGGCGATATAGGCCTCCGCCTCGCGCAGCGAGGTCTCGATCTCGCCGATCCGCGCGGCGCGGAACTGAACGAGGCCGTCTCCTTGGAGGGCCTCGGCACGCTCCGCGGCCTGGGCGGCACGCCACGCGCCGACCGCGCGCGCGGAGCCTTTCAGCGAATGGGCGGCGTCCTTCCATGCCTTATCCGACATGGCCGCCCGCAGCTGCTCCAGATACAGCACGGATTGGGTGCAGAAGAGCTCCAGCACCTCCCGTTCAAGCGATCGCTCGCCAAGCGTGTAGCGCGCCAGATGCACAAGATCGACCGGACGCGAGGGGAGCTTTTGCTCCTTGGGCGGCGCGGCAGTCTCAACTCTCGCTGCCTGCTCGCTTGCCATGAGGCCTCTCCCTAGATGCTGCCCGGACCCCTTTTGAGGTCCGATCAATACGGGTTCCGTGGCGCGCCGCCAAACCCCAAGCGAGTATGTGGGCCTGCCGCAAACGGGAAACCATCGGCGCGCGGCCACCAGATATTCCCGGTCTTAGCCGATTCGAGCCCCGCCCGCAGTAGATTCGGGTTGCATTCCTAAGGGCTTATCGGCCGTTAACCCAAGCATTCGATTCAGCTTTTTTTAGCCCTAAAAATTCGTTAACGATGTTGGGAGAGGGGGAAAGCGCGTTGGGGGCTGTTCCGGTTGGGGTTTTTACCGGAAGTAGGCGGGTCCCCGTGAGACGCGATGCGTCATTACTGGCGGGTTTTTGGTCCAGGGGCGCAAATTTCTCCCATTTTGATCAGAGTCTAGTGGTGCGAGGAACGCGTTATGGCGCAGGAACAAGCAAAGTCGCCTCCTGGGAAAGCGACGCCGGAAGCCAAAGACGAAGTCAAAGGCCCTCTGGAAGCGATGATGGCGGGCAAGGGGAAGCCGGACGAGGCCCCCGAGCGTAGCTCCGAGTTGCCGAGACGTTCCACCTTGGCAGACCGGCTCAAAGCCGAGCAGCGCAGGCGCGAAACGCCCAATCGCGACACGCCCAAGCGCGACGAGCCAAAACCGCAAGATTTCAAGCGCGACGAGGACAGCAATCCGGAGTTCTCCGAGACCACGGCGGGCGCCCCCTCACCGAAGCACCTGACCAGGACGCGCCGTCCCGCAGGTCCGCCGCCGCAACGCCGGCTCTCCGCACCCGCCAACGATGACGTGCCGTCCATCGGCGGCCTGATCTTCGCCCTTCAGCAGAGGCCCGCGCGCACGCCGTTCCTCGTGGCGCTGGCGGCATCCGTCGCCTGGTTCGTCATTGGCGGCTTCTTCGCCTATGGCATCATCTCGAGCCAAGCCTCGAGCGGCGGCCTCGTCTCCGCTGCGGCCCTGTCGGCCGCTGCCTCCATCCTCGTTCCCATCGTCATCTTCTGGTTTCTCGCCCTGCTCGTGTGGCGCGCCCAGGAACTTCGCCTCATGGCCTCGGCCATGACCGAGGTCGCCGTGCGGCTCGCCGAGCCTGACAGGCTGGCCGAGCAGTCGGTCGCCTCGGTGGGGCAGACCATTCGGCGCCAGGTGGCGGCGATGAACGACGCCATCTCCCGCGCCATCGGCCGGGCGAGCGAGCTCGAAGCCATGGTGCATGGCGAGGTCGCTGCCCTTGAGCGTTCCTATGGCGAAAACGAGCTTCGCGTTAGAGGCCTGATTAACGAGCTTGCCACCGAGCGCGAGGCCCTCACCAACAATAGCCAGCGGGTCAGCGAGGCTCTGAAGGGCGTGGGCGCGCAAGTCGCCCGCGACATCTCCAACGCCAGCAGCACGATCGACAAGAAGCTCGCCGAACGGGGCGCGCAACTCACCGAGCTCCTCGTCGCCCGCTCCAGCGAGGCGGCCGAGCAGGTGCATAAGGCGCAAGCCAAGGTGACCGAGACGGTGCCTAGCCTGTTCGAGCGTCTGAGCAAGGAGCAAGGCCGCCTCACCAAGGTCATCGAGGGCGCAACGCAGAACCTCTCCTCGCTGGAGAGCGTGGTGGCGCAGCGGACGACGGCCCTCGACGAGACCATGAAAGTGCGGACGGAGGCTCTGCAGAGCTCGCTCGCCGAGCGCATCAAGGGTCTGGAGAGCACCGTCGCTCAGGGCGCCATCGTCCTCGACAAGACCTTGAAGGAGCGCGCCGAAACGTTCATGGCCGAGATCGGCAAGAGCACCACGACGCTCGACAAGGCGCTGAAGGACCGGACCGATACCTTCACCGGCCTCGTCGCCGAGGGCGCCGTGACCCTCGACAAGACACTCATGGAGCGCACGAACGCCCTAACCAACGTGGTGGCCGAGAGCGCCGTGACCCTCGACAAGACACTCAGGGAGCGCACGAACGCCCTCACCAACGTGGTGGCCGAGAGCGCCGTGACCCTCGACAAGACACTCACGGACCGCACCGCCGCCTTCACCAACGTGGTGGCCGAGAGCGCCGTGACCCTCGACAAGACACTCACGGACCGCACCACCGCCTTCACCAACGTGGTGGCCGAGAGCGCCGTGACCCTCGACAAGACGCTTGCCGACCGCACGGAGGCCTTTACGGGCTTGGTATCGGAAGCCGTCGTCGCCTTCGACAAGACGCTCACGGAGCGTACCGACGCTCTGGCCGCGACGATCGACGATCGGGCCAATGCGGTGGACAAAACCTTGCAGACTCGCACGGCCCAGTTCACCTCGGCGGTCAATCAAGGCGCTATCGCTCTCGACAAGACGCTGGCCGAGCGGGCTGACTCTTTCACCAAATCGCTGCTTGAGAAGGTGAAGGGACTCGAGACGGCAATCACGCAGCAGACCGAGGCGCTCGACAAGACCATGAGCGAGCGGGCGCAGCTCGTGGTCACCTCCCTCGCTGAGCGGCTCAAGGCCATCGACACGACCTTCGGTCAACGCACGGCTGAGACGGACAAGATGCTCGGCGAGCACACGCGCATGGCCGGAGAGACGTTCGGCAAGCAGACCGCGCAGCTCAACCAGGTTCTCGCCAACAACTCGCAGATGATGCAGCAGACGGCGCAGCAGGTCGGCGCCCAATCCAAGGAGGCGGTGGATATCCTCACCAGCCAAACCGGGAATTTGCGCGAGGTGTCAAAGGGGCTGCTCGAGCAGATCCACGGCCTCACCCAGCGCTTCGAGAACCAAGGCCAGGCCATCCTTACCGCGGCCAAGGCACTCGACTCCTCGAACGCTAAGATCGACTCGATCCTCGAGGGCCGCCACCAATCCATCATCGCCCTGCTCCACACGGTCAACACCAAGGCGCAGGAGCTCGACGGCATGATGGGCAACTACGCGGGCATCGTCGAAGGGGCCCTGACGAAGGCCGAAACGCGGGCCAAGCAGGTGACCACGGCGCTCGGTCGCGATACGGCCGGCCAGGCGCAGCAGGCGCTCGCCCAGATCGAGAAGCTCCGCGATGAGGCGCAAGCCCACACGGCTCGCGCGGTCAACGACCTCAAGGGCAGCTTCGAGACGGTCATTACCCAGATCGGCAAGCAGCTCGAGCAGATGCGCGGGCAGTTCGATCATACGTCGCGCGGCATGCGCGAGGCGGCACGGCAGACCGCGACGGATCTCGACACCCTGCGTCAGGAGATGCAGAAGCGGATGGACACCATGCCCGAACAGACCGCGCAGGCGACCGCGGCGATCCGCAAGGCCCTCACCGATCAGTTCCGCGAGATCGAGGCGCTCACCCCCAACCTGTCACGGGTGGGCTCCCAGGCTGCCTCCTTGGGCAGTGGGGCCGATCCTTATCGGCAGCCGCCCCAACCGCAGCCCAGGCCACAGCCATTCCCGCCGCGCACCGAAGAGGCTCGTCCCGGGGGCGATTACGGCCTGCCGCCGATGCCGCGTTTCGATGCGCGAGGCCGGCAAGTGGCCGCGCCGTATGAGGCGCACGATCTCGATCAGCCCGCCGGCGGTCTCGCGCAGCAGCTTTCCGGCGCGTCCGGCCGGGGCAACTGGGCCCCTCCGGCCGAGCCGAGCTATGGTGGCGGCCGCCCGGCCTCGACCGGTGCCGGCCAGTTGCGCATCGACGAGCTCTCGCGCGCGATCGAACACCGCACCGCGGCCGAGGTCTGGCACCGCATGCGAGCCGGCGAGCGCGGCGTGCTCGGACGGCACATCTACACCTATGAGGGCCAGACGACGTTCGAGGAAATCTCGCAGCGCTACGATCGCGACGGCGAATTCCGCAGCACCGTCGACCGCTATATCGGCGACTTCGAGCGGTTGCTTGCCGAGGCGGAGCAGTCCGATCCGGCCGGCCATATGCTCCAGAACTATCTGACGTCGGAGACCGGGCGTGTCTACCTGCTGCTCGCGCATGCGAGCGGCCGCCTGCGCTAGAGCGCTAGAGGCTCAGGCTCCCCCACGAACGGGCCCCCTCCTCCCACGATTGGGAGTGAGGGGGCCTTTCTTTTCCGCTAGTGCCTACCCGGCGCGAAAATTCCGCCTAGGGAGTTCTTGGAGTTGGAGAGGAGTCCCCGAACCCTCTCTGACCGGTTTCCGGCGGTTTCGATCCACGAAGCAAGAAACCGGTCGGACCCGCTTCGAACTTCTCAAGAATCCGGTTAAGGGTGACTGCCGCACGACGCGCTTCCTGCATCGTCGCGCTGAAATCCTGCATGCTTTCTTTGGCCTGGCGGGTGAGCCCGTCGACATTGCCGCCTATCTTGACTCCCAGTTCGCTGAAGGCTTTGACCCCCTCATTCAACTCGCTGATAATCTGGCTGATTTCCTCATCCTTGCTGTTCAGCATTGTGGTGAACTCATCCACATTGGTCAGCGTGGTCGTGATCGCCTTTTCGTTCTTGGCGACAAGGTCATCGAGCCGTTCGATAAACAGGTTGGCATTGTTCAGGGCCGCGGGCGCAGCGTCGAACAGGCCCTGGCCGGACCCGCGAGCGGCTTGGATCGTCGGCACGGGATCCTCGGCCGTGGCGACCAGTAGGGGCGACTCGGGCGTGCCAGGGCTGATCTGGATGCCGCTGCCGCCAGTCAAGCCAAGAGACTTGATGCTCGCCTTCGAGTCTTGCCGCACCGGCGTTTTATCGTCGACGCTGATGAGCACCTGCACCTTGCGGCCGTCTTTGGGATCGAGCGCGAAGGACTGCACCTCGCCGATCTTGATGCCGTTGAAGCCGACGCTAGAGCCCGAGGTGAGCCCGGCCACCGAACCCTCGAACACGATGAGGTAGCGTTTACCGCCGCCGGCGAAATTGCTGATCCAGAAAATGAAGATGAAGGCGAAGGCGAGCACGCCCAGCACGAATCCGCCGATCATCAAATAGTTGGCTTTGGTTTCCATCGGATCCTCAACAGACAAGCGACATCAGACAATCAGCCGCCGTTGCTCGGTCGGGCTCGCGGCGCGCGCCCGCTCGCCGCAGAAATATTCCTTGATCCACGGGTGATCGGGCTGGCGCTGCAGCTCGGCCGGTGAGCCGGTGCGCACGATCTTCTTGTCGGCCAGTACCGCCACCCTGTCACAAACGGTGAAAATGGTATCAAGATCGTGGGTCACCATATAGACCGTCAGCCCAAGTGTCTGTTGTAGCTTGCGAATGAGGTGATCGAAGTCCGTGGCCCCGATGGGATCGAGCCCCGCCGTGGGCTCGTCCAGGAACACGATCTCGGGGTCGAGGGCGAGCGCGCGAGCCAACCCGGCGCGCTTCCGCATGCCGCCGGAAAGCTCTGAGGGGAACTTGTGCGCGGCAACGGGCGGCAGGCCGACCATGGTGAGCTTGAGGAACGCCAGATCGTCCATCATGGATTGCGGCAGGTCGAGATGCTCGCGCATCGGCACCTGGATGTTCTGCAGCACGGTGAGTGAGGAGAACAGCGCGCCGTCCTGAAACAGGAGGCCCCATCGCTTCTCGATGTCGAGACGGGCTTGCGGCGTGAGCGTCTTGGCATCCTGCCCGAATAGCCCGACATCGCCCTTATCCGGCGTCTCCAGGCCGGTGATCACCCGCATCAGGACCGACTTGCCCTGGCCGGAGCCGCCGACAATGGCGAGGATCTCGCCGCGATAGACGTCGAGGCTGAGCCCGTCCCAGATCTGATGGGTGCCGAAGCTCTTGGCGAGCCCGCGCACGCGGATCAGCACCTCTCTGCCGTTGTCGACGATCACACCCCGATCCCCGACAGGAACATGGCGAAGATGGCGTCGAGAATGATCACCAGGAAGATCGCCTTGACCACCGCGCTCGTCACATGGGTGCCGAGAGACTCGGCGCTGCCCTCGACGCGCAAGCCTTCGAGGCAACCTACAAGCCCAATGATAACAGCGGCAAACGGCGCCTTGATCATGCCGGCCATGAAATGCTGGAAGTCGACCGCCTCGTGCAGCTTGTCGATATAGGTGGACATATCGAGACCGAGCACGGCGAACGCCATGACGCCGCCGCCGGCAAGACCCATGATGTCGCCGAGAAACGTGAGTAGCGGCAGCGCCACGACCAGCGCCAGCACGCGCGGCAGCACCAACGTATCCATCGGATCGATGCCGAGCGTACGCATGGCGTCGATCTCCTCGCGCATCTTCATGGAGCCAATCTCGGCGGTGAAGGCCGAGCCTGATCGGCCGGCCACCATGATGGCGGTGAGCAGGATGCCGACTTCACGCAAGGCCAGGATCGCGACCATGTTGACGGCGAAGGGCTCGGCGCCGAAGGGGCGCAACTGCACCACGCCTTGCTGCATGACCACGGCGCCGATCAAAAAGCAGATCAGCGCGATGATCGGCACGGCCCGCAAGCCCGCATGGTCGAGGTGATGGAAGAAGGAGATCGGACGAAAGCGCCAGGGCTGCCTGATCATGCGCAAGAAGGCGGCGGTCACCTCGCCGAGGAACGCCGTGAGCTGAAGTGCGTCGCGCCAGACGCCGGTGACCGCCTTGGTCGTGTCCTCGACGGTTTGCGTGAGCAGGGCGCGCTTCTCGATCTTGGGCTTTTCAGCACTGCCACGGCGATGCACCTCTTCGATGAGAATGCGAAAGCTCTCGGTGGCGCCGGCGTAACGGGTCCGCAAGCCGCCCTTCTGCCACGCGCTCGCCGTCCGCTGCAGGAGCCAGGCGCCGGCCGTGTCGATCTCGGCGATCCCGGCAATGTCCATCTCGCCGGTGAAGTCTGGCGTGGGCGGGATTGGCACCCGTAGCCGCTTCAAGGCCTTATCGAGCTCCGTGGCCTCAGCCACGGTCCAGGCGCCGGTGGCGATCAGCCGGAAGGTGGTACCACTGAGCTCGACGCGGAAGCCGGGAGCGCGGGCTTGCGTCGGCAGAACAAGCTGTTGGTCGCGCTTGAGCATGGAAGGGCTTAACTTTGCTCGTACTTACGCTTCAGGGTGCCGACCTTACGCTTCAGGGCGCCGGCGCCGATAGAAGTGCTCTGTTTTTGAACGAAAACACAGGAGAAAGAAAGACGTTATGGGGGGTTCTGGGCTTCACCTTAACGGCGCGGGCAATACGGGGGCGGCACGCCTTGACGTACGCGTGGAGCGCTGGCCGATCCGCGGCCAGTTCACCATCGCGCGCGGCTCAAAGCGGGAGGCCGTGGTGGTGGTGGCCGGGATCGCCGCTGGCCTCCACGCCGGCCGGGGCGAATGCGTGCCGTATGGCCGGTACGGCGAGAGCGTCGAGGGGGTCGTTGAGGCGATCGAGGCCTGCGGTCCGGCCATCGCGCAAGGTTTGGACCGCGCCGGCCTCGCCGCTCTGTTGCCGCCCGGGGCGGCACGCAACGCGCTCGACTGCGCCTTATGGGACTTGGAAGCCAAGCGGTCAGGCAGAAGCGCAGCGGCGCTCGCCGGGCTCTCACCGCTGAACAAGGTGCCCACGGCCTTCACCATCTCGCTTGGCGATCCCGCGACCATGGCCGCATCGGCCCATGAGGCCCGGGCGTATCCCCTCCTCAAG
>Ga0075530_1000337_pt1 | contig 21932 bp, 18 predicted proteins | sample NGEPerD_2_FD_75101 | JGI IMG/M metagenome (GOLD analysis project Ga0075530, IMG submission 75101) | Arctic peat soil microbial communities from the Barrow Environmental Observatory site, Barrow, Alaska, USA - NGEE PermafrostL1-D | ecosystem: Environmental > Terrestrial > Soil > Wetlands > Peat ... | reverse complement strand
TCTCCTTGGCCTTGGTGACCCCCTCGGGGGTCAGGTCGCCGTCCTCGCAGGCCTTGTCGAGGATCTGGTTCATCACGTTGGAAGCAGCCGTGCCGAACACGACGCCCAACGTCGTGTCGCCGGGGTACTTGGCCTGGTAGGACTTGAGCAGGTCGGGGTTCTTGTCGAACGGTGAGACGGGCGAGGCGACAGAGAGGTTCTTCTCCAGCGCCGGGCCGGCTGGTCCGGCGAGCAGGGCTGGGGCGTAGACCGGGTTGTTCCCGGCGATGGGTACGTCGAGGCCCTGGGATGCGGCCACCGAAGCGGCAGACGCTGTCTGTCCCGGCGCGACGGTGAGTGCCATGGCGTCGACGCCCTCCGCCTTGAGCTTGGTGATCTGCGCGGTCATGTCCGTGTCGGTCGGCTTGATCTGAGCCTCCACGACGCTCATGTCGTGCTTCTCGGCAAAGTACTTGGACCCGTTCAGGCCACCTTCGCCGTACTCACCCTCGAAGTAGATGTGGCCGATCTTGTCGCCCTCCTTGATCTTTCCCTCCTGGAGCAGGTAGTCGAGGACGTTGATCATCTCGATCTCATAGGTCGCCCCGACGATGGCGTTCTCCTTGACCTCGGTCAGCGACTGCGCCCACGCGGCAGGGATGTTCACCATGTGGTCGCTCTCGAGCTGCGGCGCCAGCGCGGTGTTGATCGGCGAGCCGATCGTCTGCTCGATCGCGAGCACGTCGTCACGAATGGAGCTGTACAAGGAGACGCCCTGCTGGGTCACGTAGCCGTGGTCCTTGACCTCGAGCTTGACCTTGTACTTCCCGCACACCTTGGCGCCCGCGTTCTGCTCCTCCCAGTACAGCGCCTGGGCGTTGGTGATGTCCTTGCCCAGCGCGGCGAACACGCCCGTGAGGTCGGTCAGCGCACCAAGCGTGATCGTGTCGCCGCTGACGCCCCGGCCGGTCTTGACCCCGCCGCTGCTCGTGGTCTCGTCACCGCCGCCCTTGGTGCCGCAGCTCGCGCCGACCAGACACAGGGCGATCACGACCAGTCCGAGGAGGAACGGGTGTTTGAAGGTTTTCATGAGTTGGACTCCTCCTGGGTTGCGGAACTGACCGGCTGGACAGGCGTGGGGGGACGTGCGGCGGTGCTCCCAGGGGTGCGGCGCCCGGTGTTGCGGCGCCCAGTGTTACGGCGCCCTGTATTGCGGCGCCCTGTATTGCGGCGCACAGTGTTGCGCAGGCGTCGGGCGAGGCCCGCAAGCCCCTCGGGCTCGAAGAGCACCACGAGGACGATGGCGAGTCCGTAGAGGAAGGCGGCCGCCTGGCTGGCCACGATGCCCGGTGACCCTGGCTCGGCGATGTAGGGCAGCGAGCCGGCGTACTGCTGGAAGACGAGGGGCAGCGCGCTCACGAAGGCGGCACCGACGGCGGCGCCCCAAACCGAGCCCAGGCCGCCCAGGACGATCATGGCCAGGTACTGCACGGACAGCACCAGGGAGAAGCTCTCCGGCGCCACGGACCCGATCGACAGGGCGTAGATCACGCCCGATAGGCCCGCGTACATCGAGGACACCAGAAAGACGCGGGCCTTGTAGCCCTGGACGTTGACCCCCATCACGGCGGCGGCGACCTCGCTGTCACGCAGGGTCTGCAGCGCGCGACCGGGCCGGCTGCGCACCAGGTTGAGTGCGAACCAGATCGCTGCGGCCACCAGGATCAGACCGAGGTACCAGAGTCGCTCGGCCGGCCCGAAGGGGACGTCGAGCACGATCAGCTCGGGCCGGTCGGAGGCGAAGTGGAAGCCGACGACGGAGAACTCCGGGGTCGTGCGGCCGTTGAAACCGCCGGTCACCGAATCCCAGGTGTTCAGCACGTGCTGACCGATGAACACCAGCCCGAGCGACGCGACACCGAGGTAGATTCCGCGCAGGCGGGCGGCGATGGGGCTGAACACGAGGCCGCACAGCCCCGCCATGAGGACACCCAGCACCATCGCGACCAGCGGCGGCAGGCCCAGGCCGCTCACCTTGGTCGCGGTCCCACCCGTCTCGCCGGAGGCATAGATGTAGGTGATGGCTCCGACGGCCAGGAAGAACGCGTGTGCCAGCGAGAGCTGACCCGTCGTCCCGACCAGGAGGTTCAGCCCGATGGCACCGATCATGGCTCCGGTGACGGCGAAGCCGGTGCGCAACCAGAACTCGTCGATGAAGAGCGGCAGGGCCAGGAGTACGGCGAGGGCCACGATGATCGCGACGACGCGCAGCACACGCGCCGAACCACCGCGTGCGGCGGGATCGCTGGCGACCTCAGACACGGGTCAGCTCCTTCGTGCCGAAGAGCCCCGATGGCCGGAACATCAGCACCAGCACCATCACGACGTACGGGACGACGTCTCCGAAGCCGCGGCCCATGAACGCGATCTGGTCCTGGTAGCCCGCGGCGAACGATTCCGCGAGGCCCACGATGAGACCGCCCACCACGGCGCCGCCTGTCGAGTCCAGCCCGCCGAGGATGGCCGCGGGGAAGGCACGCAGCGCCACGGCCCCGACAGCGGGCGTGACCCCCGGTGTCGGGGCGCCGGTGAGGAACAGCCCGGCGACCGCGGCCAGCACTCCGGCCACGCCCCACGAGATCATCGTGACCCGACCCAGCTTGATACCCATCAACGCTGCAGCCTCGGTGTCCTCGGCGGCGGCTCGCATGGCGACCCCCCAGCCACTGAACTTGAAGGCCGCGAAGAAGAGTGCCATCAGCACCACGGCCACGAGCACCGCGAGCGCGCGGTTGGTGGTGATACCGACGCCGCCCAACCTCAGCGTGTCGCCGCCCCAGGGCTGGCCCACGTTGAGGATGTCGGAGCCGATCCGTCGGGTGAGATCGGTCAGCACGATGATGTCGACGCCGATCGTCAAGATGGCCAGGCTGATGACGGGTGCCCCCCGGAGCCGGCGGATCAGGAGGCGCTCGGTGAGGAGCGCGACCAGCGTCGTGCCGACGATGCCGAGGGCGACCGCGGGCCAGAAGCCGATGGTCTCCTGGTAGCGCGCGAACAGGTAGGCGCTGAGCAGGATCAGCGACCCGTGCATGAAGCTGACCACCTCGCTGGCCTTGAAGATGATGACGAAGCCGAGGGCGATCAGCGCGTACACCGCGCCCAGGCTGACTCCGTTGATCAGCAACGACAGGAACTGCGTCATGACGGCGTCTCCTCCTCGTGCGCCGCGGCCGGCTCCACCTCGTCGCCGGAGCCCAGGTAGGCCCGGATTACCTCGGGGTCCTGCTGGATTTCCGCAGGCGTCCCGTCGGCGATGAGGCGACCGAAGTCCAGGACGGTGACGCGATCGGCCACCTCCATCACCATGCCCATGTCGTGCTCGACGAGGACCACGGAGATGCGGAGCGCGGATCGGATCTCAAGGATCGCCGCGGCCATCCGTTCGGTCTCCTCGGAGTTCATGCCGGCCACGGGTTCGTCGAGCAGCAGCAGTCGGGGCTCGGTGCACAGTGCCCGGGCGACCTCGACACGTTTCTGGTCGCCGTACGGCAGCACACCGACGGGGGTGTTCAGCTTGTCGCCGATGTCCATGAAGTCGGCGATCTCGCGGATGCGCTCACCGTGGCGCCGAGCCTCCGCCGTGGCGCGCGGCAGCCGGAGCCCGGAGCTCAGGAACCCCGCCTTGGTCAGCGAATGGCGCCCGAGCATGAGGTTCTCGGCCACCGTCTGGCCGGCGGAGAGGGTGATGTTCTGGAAGGCCCGCGCCACCCGGAGCCGCGCGATCTGGTGCGGACGCATGCCGGTGAGTACGGCGTCACCGAAGCGCACCTCCCCCGCGGAGGCACGGTAGATCCCCGACAGGACGTTGAACATCGTGGACTTCCCCGCGCCGTTCGGTCCGATGACGGCGTGGACGGACCCTGGTTCAACAGTGAACGAGACGTCCTCGAGGGCGTTCAGGGCACCGAAGGTCACGCTCACGCCCACGACCTCGAGCGTCGGGACCTCGGTGCCGGCCGTCTCGACCGGGGCTGTGGTCACTCCGACCACCGCGACAACGTCTTGGGGGTTGCGGACCGGCGCGCCCCGGGCTCGCCGTCGCTGTGCCCGAGGTAGAGCCGCTGCACCTCACCGGTCCGGGCGAGCTCCGCGGACGCTCCCGAGAGGGACACCTCGCCCACGTCGAGCACGAAGGCCTGGTCGGCCACGTCGAGGGCCATCGTCGCGTTCTGCTCCACGAGCAGCACCGAGATGCCCTGCCGGTGGATCTCCCGGATCACCTCGCCGATCTGACCGATGATCCTGGGCGCCAGGCCCAACGAGGGCTCGTCGAGCAGCAGCAGGGTCGGCTGCGACATCAGCCCCCGGCCGATGGCCAGCATCTGCTGCTCGCCGCCCGAGAGGAGGCCCGCCCGCTGGTTGCGCCGCTCGGCGAGCACCGGGAAGAGCTCGTTGACCCGGTTATGCGCGGCGGCGACCCCGGCGCGGTCCTTGCTCGCCAGCCCGCCGGCGCGCAGGTTCTCCTCCACCGTGAGACGGCTGAAGATCCGTCGACCCTCCGGAACCTGCACCAGGCCGGCGGCTACGCACCGAGAAGGGTCCACGCCCTTGAGGCTGTTGCCCCGGAAAGTCACCTCACCCGACTCGACCCGGCCCTTGTGCAGGCGCAGGGTGCTTGAGAGGGTGCGCAGCAAGGTCGTCTTTCCGGCGCCGTTGCTGCCCAGCACGGCGACGACGCTGCGATCCTCGACCCGGAGACTGACCCCGCGCAGGGCTCGCACCCCTCCGTAGGTGACGTCGAGGTCCTTGATCTCGAGGAGGGGGGAGGCACTGCTCTGGCCAGCACCGGACTCCATCTGCTCTCCTCGCCTGGGATCGAAGGGTGATGGACATCACTCAGCGACACCCTAGCGGGACTGCGCAATCAGCACAAAAGAGGTGGAAGAGGAACCCCAGCCGTCCAGGGAGAGCGGATCGCCACGATGCGGGAGCGCGTTGTTGGTGCGCCGCCGACCTCGGAGTCCGGGTGCTCCTAGTGCCCCACACCCGAAGTTCGCGGCATAACTCGCGCCCCCAGCACGCACCTCGCTGCGGTGCCGACGCTCGAAAGACGCCCGGTCTGCCTTCGCGCCGCCGCCTTGCGATGCACGCACTGGGAACAGGACTTATCTTGCGAACTTCGGGCGAGGGACACTAGGGCAGGACCTTGTAAAGGTCGATGGCAGTCTCCTCGGGCGGCGTCGGGAACCCGCCCTCGATACCCGCCTGCATCCGGGGAAGGAGGATGTCATCTCGGAACTGTTCCCAGCTCTCCTGCGAATCGTGGACAGCCATGATCGTCCACCCCCCGGGCGACGGGCCGGCAGCATGGAAGATCTGTCCGTCGGGCAGTTCCTCGGCGCTGGGGTGAACGGCGGCAATTGATGCCTCGTACTGCTCCTTGGTGCCACCCGGGAAGTGATGCACAACTCCGTATGCCATTTGCCCGCTCCGATCGATTGGCGTTCCACGCCCAAAGACCATTGGGGTGGTCTCAGATGACCGGTGGTCGGATCCAGAACACCTCGTCATGGTGGGAGGGTTCGACGTCTGGGTCACCCACGGTGGACGCTAGCCCTCGCCTGCACGACGGCTATGACTCCTTGGCACAGACTTTTCGTGGCCCATGCGGGGCACGCACCGGGTGAGGACAGCCCCTACGCCACGAGGCGTTCTCCGGGTCCGGGTGCACCCACACCGTCACGTTCAGGCGGCTGTGGCCGCCCCGTCAGCTCGGGCTGCCTCGAGAGCAGAAGCGACGACGTCCAGGACATCTGCGACCAGGCGCACTTCCACATTCGCGAGGACGTCAGCAGGTACGTCGTCCAGGTCGGGCTCGTTGCGCGCCGGCAGGAAGACCTCCGTCAGGCCGGCTCGCTGTGCCGCGAGCAGCTTCTGCTTGGCGCCACCGATGGGCAGCACCCGGCCGTTCAGCGTGACCTCGCCGGTCATCCCGACCTCACCGCGCACCGGGCGACCGGTCAGCAGGGAGGTGAGGGCCGTCACCATGGTCACCCCGGCCGAGGGACCGTCCTTGGGGACCGCACCCGCCGGGACGTGCACGTGGATCGTTCTGTCCAGGGCACCAGCATCGATGCCGAGCTGCCCGGCGTGCGAACGCACGAACGACAGCGCGATCTGCGCGGACTCCTTCATCACGTCCCCGAGCTGTCCCGTGAGCTTCAGTTCCGCGGGTCCTTGGCTCGCGCTCGCCTCGATGTAGAGCACGTCACCGCCGAGGCCGGTCACGGCCAGGCCGGTCGCGACGCCAGGGACCGACGTACGTTCGTGCGACTCCGGCTCGAACCGCGGGCGCCCCAGGAACTCCCTGAGCTCAGGCTCATCGATCTCGAGAGACGTGTCAGGGGCCGAGGCCAGACGCGTGGCGGCCTTGCGCAGGAGCTTGGCGATGAGCCGCTCCATCTGGCGTACGCCGGCCTCACGCGTGTAGCTCGCAGCAAGCTCTCGGAGTGCCGCGTCCGTGAGCCGCACCTCGTCCTCGGTCAGCGCGGCCCGTTCGAGCTGACGAGGCAGCAGGAAGTCGCGGGCGATGGCGACCTTGTCGTCCTCGGTGTAGCCGTCCAGCGTCACCAGCTCCATCCGGTCCAGCAGCGCGGACGGGATCTGCTCAGCGACGTTGGCCGTCGCGATGAAGAGCACGTCGGACAGGTCGAGGTCCAGCTCGAGGTAGTGGTCACGGAACGTGTGGTTCTGCGCCGGGTCGAGCACCTCGAGCAGGGCCGCGGCCGGGTCGCCGCGGTAGTCGGCACCGACCTTGTCTACCTCGTCTAGCAGCACGACCGGGTTCATCGAGCCGGACTCCTTGATGGCGCGCACGATCCGGCCGGGCAGGGCGCCGACGTAGGTGCGGCGGTGGCCCCGGATCTCGGCCTCGTCGCGGACACCACCAAGGGCGACCCGCACGAACCTGCGACCCAGCGCTCGCGCGACGCTCTCGCCGAGCGAGGTCTTGCCAACTCCGGGCGGGCCGACGAGCAGGACGACTGCGCCGGAGCCCCGGCCACCGATGACCTGGAGGCCTCGCTCTGCGCGGCGTGCGCGCACCGCGAGGTACTCCACGATCCGCTCCTTGACCTCGCTCAGACCGTGGTGGTCCTCGTCGAGCACTCTCTGGGCTGCGGCCAGGTCGGTGACGTCCTCGGTCGTGACGCCCCAGGGCAGCTCGAGCACCGTGTCGAGCCAGGTCCGGATCCAGGCGGTCTCCGGGCTCTGGTCGCTGGACCGCTCGAGCTTGTCGACCTCACGCACCAGCGCCTCGCGTACGGCGACCGGCACCTCGGCCTTCTCAACGCGGACCCGGTAGTCGTCGGAGCCTTCCGGCTCGCCCTCGCCGAGCTCCTTGCGGATGGCGGCAAGCTGTTGACGAAGCAGGAACTCCCGCTGGTTCTTCTCCATGCCCTCGCGGACGTCCTCGCCGATCTTGTCCGCGACCTCGACCTCCGCGAGGTGGTCCGACGTCCAGGAGATCAGCAGGGACAGCCGCTCGTCGACGTCTGGCGTCTCGAGCAGCTGACGCTTGCGGTCCACGGAGATGTACGGCGCGTAGCCGGCTGCATCGGCAAGGGTGCCGGGATCCGTCATCTGGTTCACGGAGTCGATGACCTGCCACGCCTCGCGTCGCTGGAGAACCGCGACGACCAGCCGCTTGTACTCCTCGGCGAGCTCACGGGTCCGTGGGGTGTTCGACTCCTCGACGACCTCGGCCTCCACCCACAGCGCCGCCCCCGGACCGGTGACGCCGCTGCCGATTCGGGCGCGCCCCTCCGCCTTCAGGACCGCCGCCGGGGCACCACCGCTCAAGCGGCCGACACGTTCGACGCTCGCGATGACGCCGTACGACGCATAACGCCCCTCCAGACGAGGGGCCACCAGGAGCCGGCCGTCCTCGCTGCTGCCCGCGGCATCGATCGCGGCCTGTGACGGCTCGTCGAGCTGGATGGGTACGACCATGCCGGGCAGGACGACGAGGTCGGTGACGAAGAGGACGGGAAGGCTGATTGCGACAGGCATGTCCGCACCTTTCAAGAGTTGAGCGACATTGACTCAACCTTCGGCGGGGCACCCGTGTTCCGCGCGGACCCGCCGTTCTCCGACAGCGAACAAGCCTCCGACAGCGAACAACTTCAGCGGCGCGAGGAGATGGGGCCGCAGATGCCGGCCCGGGAGATCCGGGCAGGGAGATGGACAGCCGGAGCCGGGCCAGGAGCAAGCGCGGGAGTATGCGCTCACCGCATCGACACCGTTGCCAGGAAGACTCCGGTGAAGTGACTGGCGAAGGCCACGATGGTCAGCGAGTGGAACACCTCGTGGAAACCGAACCACTCAGGCCATGGGTCTGGCTTCCGGAAGCCGTAGACGACACCACCCAGGGTGTAGAGAAGACCGCCGGCCGCCAACATGCCCAGGGTCGCGACCCCGATTCCGGCGTCCAGACGCGCGGCACCGCTGAGGAAGCCCGGCGTGAACAGCAGGGCGCCCCACCCGAGAGCGACATAGAGCGGTGTGTGGAGCCAACGAGGTGCGTCCATCCAGCAGATGCGGACAAGCACCCCGAGCAGAGCGCTTGCCCAGACGCCGGCGAGCAAGACCACCCGTTCCTCGCCGCCGAGCAGGATCAGGCCGTACGCCGTGAATGACCCGGCGATGAGCAGGAAGATGCTCGCATGGTCGAGGCGGCGCAGGAGGACGCAGACTCCTGGCGACCAGTTTCCTCGGTGATACAGGGCAGAAACGGTGAACAGCACCAAGGCTGAGCCCATGAAGATCCCCGACCCGAGCCGGGTCATGGTGGTCGGCGACAGAGCGACGAGTACGACCCCGGCAGCCAACGTGAGTGGAGCCGTTGCGAGGTGCAGCCAACCCCGGAGCCTTGGCTTGACCTCGGCGATCACCTCAAGCACCTGCACGACTGGGTCTGCACGCAGGCTTGGCACATGCGTGCTCATCGTTGGGCCATCCTGCGAGGAAGACGGTCCGGCATCCAGTTCGGAGGCGACACGTGCGCGGAGGGATCTGCGGAACAGAGGAGGTCCGGATCCTCGACACCGTGGTTCGTGGCTCGGGACTCGCGACCGCTTGATCTGCGCACAGGCCATCTCTCTGACGAGCGTTCGAGTTCGTCAGGGGCCAGGACGACGGGACTAGAAGTCGATCCTAGACCCCGTCCACCAACGTTTGCCTGCTACGAGCCGGTAACCTCGCAGGCGCCGACGGTGCTGTCGACCGGTCCGGTGGCGACGACCCTCATCAGCAACTCGCGGAACTGTCCGGCGTCCTCGTCCGAGAGACCGGCGAGGACAGCCCGCTCGACGTGCAGGATCTGGGTGGACGCCGCCTCGAAGGACTTCTCCCCCACGGCCGTGAGCACCACCTGGCGCGCTCGTCGGTCGGCGGGATCGGGGCGCCGCTCGACCAGGCCGGCCTTCTCGAGATCGTCCACCAGGTAGGTCATGACGGTGCGGTCGAGGCCGAGACGCTCGGCGATCCTCGCCTGGTTGCTGCACGCGCTCACCGCGGCGATCGACATGACCTGGAAACCGCGCGGACCGCCGGGAAGGTCGCTCACCACCGCGCTCGCGCTTTCCAGGTACCTGCGCAGCAACGTACCCAGAGCCTGGCCGAAGTCGACGGACGTCACGTCTGCGCGCTCCTCGGTCACCTCGGCCATGCCCTCGAGTGTAGTGGCCGTCCCTCGTGCGTGACGATCATCATGTTTCACGATGATCTGTTCAGACTATGCTCTGTGTGCAAGACTATTGGTTGAGCGGCCGGCCCGTCGCACCCGGACAGGAGCACAGTGATGAGCACGATCTTCAGGCTCGACGCCAGCATTCGCCAGGATGGCTCGGTCACCAGGGCCGTGGCCGACACCCTCGAGTCGACCATCGCCCAGGAGCTCGGCTCCACCGACGTCGTACGCCGTGACATCGGGACCAACCCGCTCGATGGATCGGTCTGGGCGTCCGCGGCGTTCAGCGGCTTCACACCCGAGGAGGCACGAACCGACGAGCAGAAGGCGGCCAGCGCCCTGGGTGCCGAGCTGGCCGACGAACTCGTCGCGGCGGATGCCTTGATCTTCGCGGTGCCGATGTACAACTTCGGCGTCTCTCAACACTTCAAGACCTGGTACGACCTCGTCGCCACCGACGCCCGCTTCGCCCCGGGGGCCCAGACCATCGCCGGCAGGCCTGCGTTCCAGCGTCACTGCGCGTGGGGGCGGCTACGGGGCCGGCACGCCGCGCGAGGGCTGGGACCACGCGACCGGCTGGATGCGCCGGGTCCTGGTGGACGTGTGGGGACTCGACCTCGACGTCATCGAGACCGAGCTGACGCTCGCCGAGGTCCAGCCCCAGATGGCGGAACTGCGTGACCTCGCCCGTTCGCTGCTCGCCGACTCGCACGAGGCTGCCCGGCAGAGCGCCCGTTCGGTCACGCTCAGGTTGCGTTCCGCGGCGTAGCTCCCCGCTGCAACGTCGCCCGTCGAGGTAAGGATCCCGCTGTAACGCGGGGTTGATGACGCTGAACAAGGCGCCGGCGGGGCACTCAGCTACCACAACCCCGCGTTACATGCGCGCCCTGGTCCTCGTCCGAGAGGAACCCGGCCTCGAGGCAGTGCCCCTGAGCCCACACACCGAAGCCGCAGATCGACACCCTGAATCAGGTGGGATCTGCGGCTTCGGTCGCGGGGAGCATCACGCGCGGGCGTCGATCACGAAGTTGAGTACTGTGTCGGCGACGTGACGGGCGCTGGAGAAACCGGCGTCCGTGAACACCTGCAGCGTGCGGGTCGGTCCCGCCTGGTTGCCCAGGGCAGGCCCACCCTGGGAGATGCTGTTCGGCACGCACAGCGACGTGCCGGAGGCGTACCAGATCAGGCCCAACGGGTTCAGGTTGTCCTCGAGGTGGTCCCCTGCCTGCGGCTCGACCGCCATCACCACGCCGCCAGGCCTGAGCGCCTCACGGGCGTGACGCAGGACCCCTTCGGGGTCACCCATGTCGTGGAGGGCGTCGAAGAAGCAGACCAGGTCGTAGGTCCCGGCGTACTCACTCGCGCTCTCCACGACGAAGACCACCCGGTCCGCAACCCCGGCAGCCCGCGCAGCCGCGTTCGCCCGGTGGACGGACTCCTCGTGGTAGTCCACGCCCGCGAAGAAGGAGTTGGGGAACGCCTCGGCCATGATCAGCGTCGCGGCACCCGTCCCGCAGCCGACGTCCAGCACCTCGATGCCTTCCTGCAGACGCTCGACGAGACCGTCGACCGCCGGCAGCCACTCGGGCACCAGGGAGTTGCGGTACAGCGGCGCGAAGAAGCGCTCGAACCCGCTGAACAGCCGCGAGTCGTGCTCGTGCCAGCCGAGCCCCTCACCCGTGGTGTAAGCGTGGGCGAGCTGGTCGACCGTTGCCCAGACCGAGGCGAGCACCTCGAAGCCGCCGGCCATCGCGGCCGGGCTGTCGTCGTCCGCGAGCACCAAGGCGTGTGCAGTGGGGAGGGTGAATCCCTGGTCGGTCGGGTCGTAGGTGACGTAACCGCTCGCGGCCTGGGCCGAGAGCCATTCGCGAACGTACCGCTCGGCCAGTCCGGTGCGCTCAGAGAGCTGCTGGCTGGTCGCGCCGGGAACGGCGGCCAGGGCGTGCCACAGGCCCAGTCGGTCACCGAGGTAGACCTGAACGGAGTGGTGGCCGACAGCCAGGTCGCTCGAGACTTTCCCCGCGAACTCCTCCACCGCCTCGATGTCGATGTCGATGTCGATGTCGGCCGAGGCTTCGGCCTCCTGGATGGAATCTGTCGTCGTCATGGTGGTTCCTTCTCTCTACGTAGCGCCCTGGTGGCGCCGGTGTGTTCGACCACGTTCTTCGGGGGCACTGGCACCGCTCTGTCGCGCGGGTCGCAGGGCTCTGCATGTCATGACAGCCCGGTGACAGCCCGAGCCGCGACGATGGTTCCATGCGGACCACAGACCTGTCCCGGCTCGGCACGACGGTGGCCGTCTGGGCCCATCCGGACGACGAGACCTACCTGTCGGGCGGGCTCACAGCGGCGCTTCGCGACCAGGGCCAGCGCGTGGTCTGCGTGACCGCGACCCGCGGAGAGGCGGGCGGACCGGACACCTCCCCGGAGGGCAGGCAGCAGCTCAGCGAGCTGCGCACGCGTGAGCTCGAGGACGCAATGGCGGTGCTGGGTGTGGACGAGCACGTCTGGCTCGACTACCAGGACGGTGCCTGTGACGCAGTCGACCCGGCGCTCGCAGCTGCGCGGCTGACCCGCATCCTGCGGACATCGAGCCGGACACGGTGCTGACGTTCGGGCCGGACGGGGTGACCGGTCATCCCGACCATCGAACGGTCGGTGACTGGGTCGACCGTGCAGTCGCCGATCTCCCCTCCCCTCCGCTGCTCCTGCACGCCGTGACCACGCCGGAGGACCGCGAGGTCGATCCGACTCTCGACAACGACTTCGACGTCTTCTTTCTCGGCGGCCCCCGGGTCTGCCCTCCGGCCGAGGTCGAGATCCGGGTGGAGCTAAGGGGGGAACACCTCGAGCGCAAGGTCCGAGCGCTGCTCAGCCAGCCGTCCCAGACCGCCGGACTGGTCGACGCGGTGGGTCTGGACCGGTTCCGGGCGTGGGTCGCGGCGGAGACCTTCGCCCGCCCGACCCACTGAACCGGGTCCTCCACAGGCGCTGGCCCGGTGTCCCCGGGCTGGGGCACAGTAGATCCAGCACGCACCCGCAGGGAGCCACCATGAACCCCGACCGTCCGTCGCCAGTCGTGCGCGTGGACGTGCTCGGACCGCTGCGACTGCAGGTGGGCGACAGTCCCGTCGACGTGCCGGGCGAGCGCCGACGCGCTCTCCTGGCCCTGCTCGCGCTGTCCAGCGGCAGAGCCGTCGGGATCGACCGGCTAATCGACGCGCTCTGGCCGGACGATCCTCCGGAAGACGTCGTCCAGGCGCTGTACAACCACGTCTCGCGCCTCCGACGGCACCTCGGATCCGCAGCCGGCCGTCTGGAGAGGTACGGCGCCGGCTACCGGCTGCACCTCGGACCCGACGAGCTCGACGCAGAGGTCGCGCGCCGCTTGGCCCGCGAGGTGACGGACCAGGCGCACCATCCCCTCGACGCGGCGGCCACAGCACGCGCAGCCCTCGCCCTGTGGAGCGGACCGGCGCTCGAGGAGTTCCCTGAGGTCCCCCCGCTGATGGTCGAGTCGGTAGCCCTGACCGAGCTCCAGCTCGGGCTGCACGACGAGTTCGTGGACGCACGGATCCGCGCCGGGGATCGGCACGTCACCGCTGAGGCGGCACAGGCCGCGGCCGCCCAGCCACTGCGTGAGCGCAGCACCCTGCTCTACATGCGCGCCCTGGCCGCCGACGGAAGGCCCGCGGAGGCCATGGAGGTCGGCTCGGACTACCGGTCACGGCTGGTCGAGGACACGGGGCTGGACCCAGGTCCTGCCCTGGCCCGGCTCGAGCAGGAGATAGCCGCGGGAGGCATCGACGGGACAGCGTCCCCCCTCGCTCCGGTCGGCCACCGCCCGATCGCGACTCCGTCCAGTCCCATGGTCGGGCGGCAGCACGAGCGCCACGAGGTCGTCCGCCTGCTCAACAGCCACTCGGTCCTGACTGTCACTGGTCCGGGCGGGGTGGGCAAAACCCGGTTGGCTCTCGACATCGCCGCCGAGGCCTCCGCCGGGGGCTCCTCCGCGGTGGTCGTGGTCCACCTCGACGCGGTTGACGATCCCGGCCGTGTCTCTCAGGCCGTCGCGTCGACCCTGGGCTTGAGGACGGCCGGCGAGGTGACGGCCTACGACGTGGCCCGTGCCATCGGCGAGAACGAGATCCTGCTCGTCCTCGACAACTGCGAGCACGTCGTCGACTCCTGCAGGGACCTGGTCACCACACCCCGCTCGTCGGCGCCGGGAGTGCGGGTCCTGGCCACGTCACGGATGACGCTCCACGTGCCCGACGAGTTCGTGGTCAGGCTCCAGCCGCTCCCGGTGCCGCGTGGACCAGCGGACTTCGCGACCCTCGAGCGACAGCCGAGTGCACGGGCCTTTGTCGAGCACGCCCGCCGCCGGCGGCACGGCTTCGCGCTGGAGCCGGACGACGCCGAACCGCTCGTCGAGATCTTGCGGGCGCTGGACGGGCTACCACTCGCCATCGAGCTCGCTGCGGGTCATGTCGCCCTGATGCCGGTCGCGGCGGTCCGGGAGCGGCTCGGCCGTGCCCTGGACCTGACGAACGGCAGGCTGGGCGACGAGGACGAGCGGCAACGCACGTTGCGGCTGACGATCGACTGGTCCTACCGCCTGCTGACCGACCAGGAACAGTCGTTGCTGCGCGCACTCGCGACCTTCCCGGGCGGCACGGATCTGGCCACGGTCGAGGAGATCGCCGCCGACGTCGTACCCGCTGCTGACGCGCTGGCGACCCTGCAGCGGCTGGTGGACGCCTCGCTGGTCGTGGTGGACGCCACGCTGACTCGCTACCACCTGCTCTTCACTGTCCGTGCGTTCCTCCTCGATCGGCTGGCCCAGCTCGGCGAGCTCGACGCTGCCGAGACGCGCTTCCTGCACTGGGCCCGGCGTGCAGCTGAGGAGATCGGCGCCGGACTGATGAGTGCCGAGGAACTCACCGCGGACCGGCGGCTGCGCACCGAGCTCGACAACCTGCGAGCCGCCAGAGACCTGGCCCGAACCACGGGTGACCTGGACGCCTGCATCGACATCACACTCGCCCTCGATGAGGCCTCCATCTGGCGTGACCTGCGCGAGCTGTGGTCCTGGTGCCTCGAGCTCGCCGACGATCGGGCGGTCATCGGCCACCCCCGTGAGGTCGAGGTGGTCGGGAGCGGGGCCGAAAGCGCGCGGATGGTGGGCGAGTTCGATCGGAGCCTCGCCTACGCACGCCGCGCACTCGCCCTGCAGGTGCCGACCGAGGACGCTGCGCGGCTCCAGTCACGGTGCTGGTCCGCCATCGGTGCGGTCGCGCACTACCGGGGTGACTTCGAAGAGGCCCGTCGCGGCTGGCTGAAGGGGTCCGTCCCGGGCGCGCCGACGTGTGCCGCCTATCTCGCGTCGGCCGCGTTGGCGGCCGGCTACGGCGGTGCCCGCTCGGAGGCCGAGCGACTCCTCGATGATGCGCGCGCCGTCGAGTCACGGCAGCCGTGCGCCTCCCGTCGCGCCTTCGTGGCGTACGTCGAAGGGGAGCTGGCCGCCGTCGACGAGCCAGGTCGTGCGATCCCGTTCTACCTCTCCGCGATCGAGCTGGCCCAGGCGAGCGGGGGCAACTTCGTCGAAGGCGTCGCCACCGTCGCGCTGGCCTCGGCCCGCATCAGGACCGGGGACCTGGGAGCAGCAGCGGAGGGTTCCGGCACATCCTCGGCTACTGGCACACGACGGGCCATCAGACGCAGCTGTGGACCACGGCGCGCAACGCGGCGCAGCTGTTGGCCGGAGAGGGTCGCGGGAGAGCTGCCGCCCTGCTGCTGATCCGGGCCGACGAGACCCCGGCAGCGGCCGCGGTGGACCCGGACATCGCCCGGCACAGCGGCCGGATGTTCACCACGCCTGCCGACGTCGTGGCTCCGGACGAGCTCGACGCACTCCGGCGAGATGCTGCGCAGATGACCACCCGTGAGGTGATCGAGCTGGCCACGAGCGAGCTGGCGGCGGTTGTCGCTGACGGGTCCCGATGACGAGGAGAGAATGCGGCCATGAGCATGGCGGCGTTCATCAACGGGCCGATCTTCGACGGCGCTCGCTACCTCGGTCGCTCCGCCATCGTCCTGATCGACGACGGCAGGATCGTCGCCGTCGGTGAACTCGATGTCCCCGCGGACGCCGATGTCGTCGACCTGGATGGAGGGTTGCTCGCCCCCGGTTTCGTCGACGCACACGTGCACGCCGTACAGGGCGGTCTCGAGCGCACGCGGTGCGACCTGTCCGAGGACTCCACCCGCGAGGAGTACCTCGCCACCATCAAGGGGTACGCCGAGACGCACCCGGACAGGCGCTGGATCCTCGGCGGGGGGTGGGCGATGGCCGCCTTCCCGGGAGGCACACCGACAGCGGCGGACCTCGACAGCATCGTCCCGACCGTCCGGTGTTCCTGCCCAACCGCGACCACCACGGCGCCTGGGTCAACACCCGCGCGCTGGAGATCGCCGGGATCACGCGCGAGACCCCCGACCCACCGCACGGACACTTCGAGCGCGACACCGCGGGTCATCCCACCGGCACCCTCCACGAGGGGCCATGCACACCGTCGTCCGGCACGCGCCCGAAACGACGCCGGAGGACTACTACCGCGCGCTGCTCACCGGCCAGGCCTACCTCCACTCGGTGGGAGTCACCGGCTGGCAGGACGCCATCGTCGGTGCCTACGCCGGGATGGACGACCCGGGTCCGACGTACCTGCTCGCTGCGCAGCGCGGCCAGCTGACCGCGCACGTGGTCGGTGCGCTGTGGTGGGACCGGGACGGGGGCGAGGAGCAGGTGGCATCGCTGATGGCGCGGCGGGCTGAGTACACCCAGGGCCGGTTCCGGCCGACCAGCGTCAAGGTGATGCAGGACGGTGTCGCCGAGAACGGAACGGCCGCGCTGACCACGCCGTACCTCGACCGCCGCGGCCACCGGACATGCAACAGCGGCCACTCGTTCGTCGACCCGGAGGCCCTGAAGCGCTACGTCGCCCGCCTCGATGCCGAGGGCTTCCAGGTGCACGTGCACGGGATCGGCGACCGGGGCGTGCGCGAGGCGCTCGACGCTTTCGAGGGTCTCGACCATCGCGACCGGCGGCACCACATCGCGCACGTCCAGCTCGTGCACCCCGACGACGTACGGCGCTTCGCCCGACTCGGGGTGGCCGCCAACATGCAGGCACTGTGGGCCTGCCTGGACGACCAGATGACCGACCTGACACTGCCCGTCCTCGGCGAGGAAAGGGGGCAGTGGCAGTACCCCTTCGGTGACCTGCACCGGTCCGGCGCGCGCCTGGTCGCGGGCAGTGACTGGCCGGTAGCACGCCCAACCCGCTGGAGGCCCTCCACGTCGCGGTCAACCGGTGGGCCTACGGCGAGGAGGGGCCTACCGGAAGCGAACCGTTCCTCCCCGAGCAGGCGCTTGACCTGGAGGCGGCCTTCGCGGCGTACACGAGCGGGTCCGCCTGGGTGAACCACCGAGACGACGCCGGCACCATCGCGGTCGGGCAGGTGGCCGATCTCGTCGTACTCGACCGGGACCCGTTCGCCGGCGATCCCGGTGAGATCGGGGCTGCCAAGGTCGTCTCAACGTGGGTCGACGGAGCTGCCGTCCACGAGTCCTGACCCTGAACAGGTCTGGTGGGGGCCAGCCCTCGCCATCGCAGGTCCATACCGGTCGCCACTGGCTCTGTCGCTGCGTGTATGAGCAGCGTCACGGTGACAGGCACTGAGCCGGTAGCGCCCGCGATGTATCAGCCAGGCACCCCGTCCGCTCCATTCAGTGGAGGTAGTGGCCTGGGTTGGAAGTCATTTGACGGTAGCCGTGGTCCAGGTGCGTGCAGCGCAAGGCCGAGGAGGGAAGGCGTGGCAGCGCCACGTCGACCGACGAGAACGCCGCGATGTGCGTGCCTGGGCCGCGGGGACCGTTGAGGAGTACCGACGCAGGACACAAGGCAGCGTTTTCGAGCGAAGGGTGAGCAACCGCGGATGACGAACTTCAAGGAAGCGACGAGGGGAAGGGTCCAGGCCCGATGCATGGACGGATGAAGCACGGGTCGGAGACCTTCTACATCGAGGGCGAGGGGATCCTGACCACCCAGGTCGGCGGTCGCACGGGTGACGAGGGTGACCCGATGAATGAGTCCGAGACCCCCCAGGCGCCGGCAACGCGGGCACTGGCCAGAGACGTGGCACCCCCGTTCCGGTTCTCCCGGGTCGGGCCGAAGGGCTTCCCTCTCAACGCCAGGATCACCAGGAAGCTGGCTCGCGCCATGGTGGTGGGCGGTGGTGGCGACGGCAACATCCCCGCCGGCTACACCTACCTCGGCCAGTTCGTCGACCACGACCTGACGATGGACCGCACCGCCTTGCTGCCCGGCGGGGACGTGTCCCCGACCGCGATGCTGCAGGGCAGGTCGCCCCGACTGGACCTCGACTCGCTCTACGGCAACGGTCCGGGCAATGCGGAGTCCGCGAAGTTCTACGAGACCGACGGCGTGCACCTCAAGGTCGGTACGACGATCAAGGCGGAGGGCGTCAAGGCGAAGGTCGGACACGACCTGCCACGTGTCGGCAAGGGAGGCCTGACCGCGAGCCAGCGGGCGCTGATCCCCGATCCGCGCAACGACGAGAACCTGATCGTGGCCCAGACCCATCTGGCGATGATCAACTTTCACAACAAGGTGGCCGACAAGGTCACTGCCTCGCTCCCGGCGGCGCAGCGTTTCGTTCGCGCGCGGAAGCGAGTGACGCTGCACTACCAGTGGCTGTTGCGCACCGACTTCCTGCCGCGCATCTGCGCGCCCGCGGTGGTCAATGACGTGTGGTCCAAGGGCCGCAAGCTGATCGAGCCCGACGCGGCACCCACCGACGTGCCGACCATGCCGATCGAGTTCTCGGTGGCGGCGTTCCGGCTGGGGCACAGCATGGTTCGCAGCGAGTACAACTGGAACTCCCACTTCCCCGGCACCGCAGGAACGCTGGACTGGATGTTCTTCTTCTCCGCCCTCGGCGGGAACCTCGGTGGCGAGAAGCGGCTGATCAGCAGCTGGATCGCCGACTGGCGCAGGATGTACGACTTCCCGGCCGGCGGCAAGCCTGCCTTGACCGCACCCGACGGTGGCGTCAACCAGGCGATGCGGATCGACACGCGCCTCACCGACCCGTTGTCCTTTCTGCCGCCCAGCACGTTCGGCGCCGACGAGAGCGTCGCCCTGTTGCCACGCAACCTGGCCTTCCGCAACCTGGCCCGGGCCAACTTCGTCAAGCTCGCGAGCGGCCAGCAGATGGTGACCCGGCTCAAGAGCAAGGGCGTCAACGTCGCCCCGCTGACCCGTGCGCAGATCCTCAACGGCACCGGTGGTGCCACGCTCGAGAACCTGACTGCGGCGGAGAAGAACTCCGTGGCTACACGGACGCCGTTGTGGTTCTACATCCTGCGCGAGGCGGAGCTGAACGGAGGCAAGCTCAAGGGCGTCGGTGCACGCATCGTCGCCGAGACCTTCCACCGCGCCATGGAGGGCAGCCACTTCTCGATCGTGCGCGACCCCGCCTGGAGGCCGAACCTCGGCCCGCGGCCAGGCACCTTCGAGATGACCGACCTGCTGTTCTTCACCTTCGGATCGAAGGCCAGGCTCGCACCGGCGGGGTGAGCGGGGGGGGCGAAGGGCCCCGGGGTTTCCCGGGGTCCTTCGCCTGGGAAATGTCCACGCGGTACAGATCACCCCAACCAGTCTGCGACGCCTCTTGACTTAGGTTAGCCTAACCTAAGACCATTCAATCATGACCTCGACGGTGCCGAGCGCGCGAGACGCCCGAAGCCGTACGCGACGCCCACGTAGGAAGCCGGTCAAGGCCGCGACCATCTGGTTGCACCGCTGGTTGTCACTCGTGATCGGGGCGCTGCTCGTCGTGGTGACCACGAGCGGAGCGATCCTGGTCTACGAGCCGGAGATCGTGCACTGGGACGAGGGAAGCCAACTTCGTTCCCCGACGCCCGGTCTACGCGCCGGGCAACCGGCGGTCCCGCTTCCGGACGCCGTCGGGCGGGTCGCGGCGTACGACGAGGACTTCGAGCCGAGCACTGTGCACTACTCCTTCGACACGATCGTGGCGGAGAGCTATGAGTCCGGGCGCCGGGTGACGCTGGACCCACAGTCCGGGGAGGTGATCGGCGACTTCGACATCAACGAGCACCACGGCACCGTGTCGTGGTTCATGGCGCTGAACGACAACATCCATCTGTGCATGCTCAGCTGCGAGGAATACCCCGGATACCAGGCATGGCTGGTCAAGGAGGTTCCCGGCAGCGGCTGGCTCGGTTTCGACGGTGCCAAGGTCACCTGGGGTGGCCTGCTGCTGGGGGTGACCGGCCTCCTGCTGATGTTCATGGCCGTCTCGGGCGTCTGGCTGTGGTGGCCGACGATCAAGCGCTGGCGACACGGGTTCCGGCTCCGGACGCGCAAGGGGCGCTACGCGCGTGACTACGACCTGCACCAGGTGATCGGCATGGCCGCGGTCCCCTTCCTGCTGATCTGGGGGCTGACCGGGGCGGGCTTCGAGTTCGGGTGGGTCGCGAATGGCTGGTATGCCGCCACCCCGGGCGAAAAGCCGGAGGAGAGCACCTTCGTCTCGCAGGAGCCCGACCTCGACAAGGGCGAGAAGCCACCTCCTGACATCGGTGCGGCGGCGGCGATGGCCTCGGCGCAACGCCTGGCCGGGGACGAAGAGATCACCGGCATCGAGTTCCCGGTCCCGGTGAAGGACGACCCGACCTCGACCTACCTGCTCTACTATGCGGACGGTTTCGACCCCTGGGTCTACGGCGGGTACGCCGGCGACACGGGCATCGGGGTGGACCGCTACTCCGGTGAGGCGGAGGTGACCTACGCCGGACCGGGTCGGCCGATGGCGTCGCAGCTGTGGGAGGACTGGAACTACCCGGTCCACGCCGGGATCGTCGTCGGTCCGTGGTGGCGCATCGTCTGGTTCGTGCTGGGCATGGTGCCTCTGGTGCTGCTGATCACCGGCCTCTCGACGTGGCTCTTCAAGCGCAAGGTCCGCAAGCTCAAGCGTCGGGCGGTCAAGGCCCAGATGTCGCCCACCCAGCCGAACCCCGAACGGGTGGTCGACCTCGACGACGACGGGAACGAGATCGAGGTCCCGGTCGAGGAGCTTCCCGGGCTGCAGACCGACCTGGTCCACGCGGAGAGCGCTCCCCCTGGGTCGTCCGCGTGACGCAGACTCTGGCAGTCGTGCTGGTCCTCTACCTCGCCCTGGTCGCGGTGCTCGCGGTGTCCGTCTCCCTCGGCGCTCCTCTCACACGAGCCGTACAGACCGGAGTGGTGGTTGCCGAGGTGATGCTGGTGGTTCAGGCGGTCCTGGACGTCGCACAGCTCCTCGGCGGCAGCCAGCCCACCGAGCCGGCGGTCCACCTGGGATATGTCGTCGTCTCGGTGCTCCTGCTGCCGCTCCTCCTGCTTCCCGTGGAGCTCCACGGGGGTGGGGCCGTGCGCCGCGGAGGGCACGGTGTCGTCGCGCTCGCATGCCTGGTCACGATGGTCGTCGTCCTGCGGCAACGGAGCACCGCATGACCCCGGATCTCTCGCCGACCCGGGTCGAGCGGAGCACGACGGCCCGTTCGAGCATCAGCGGGCAGCTGCTCGTCGCTGCTTACACAGTCCTGGCAGTTGCGGCGGGCGCACGTGCCGGAGTCCAGATCGTCACGCGCTTCGAGGAGGCGCCGCTGCCGTACGCGCTCTCCGGCGGCGCCGCAGTGGTCTACCTGGTCGCCGCCGTCGCCCTGCGCCGCCCGGGTCGCAATGCACGCAGGACCGCAATGACCGCACTCGGTGTCGAGCTGGTTGGCGTGCTGCTCGTGGGCACGGCCAGCGTCTTCGATCCGGCCGCCTTCCCCGACGAGTCTGTCTGGTCGGCGTACGGCATCGGCTACGGGTTCGCCCCGCTGGTCCTGCCGGTGGTGGGCCTGATGTGGCTGCGGGGCCAGGCCACGGCCAGGACCCAGGTCAGCCCCGGACCCAATTAGGGGACTCCTCGGGTTTCCGTGGGGCCTCAATTGGGATCATTCGCCCAGAACGGCGAGGGTTCCCAAGCTGCGAGGGCGTCAGGGTCGGTAGCACCGCGAGTTCCCGCAGCCGGATCCCGTTGCAGGGCTGGGGATCGCGCGTCGTGC
>Ga0075530_1000336_pt1 | contig 21955 bp, 14 predicted proteins | sample NGEPerD_2_FD_75101 | JGI IMG/M metagenome (GOLD analysis project Ga0075530, IMG submission 75101) | Arctic peat soil microbial communities from the Barrow Environmental Observatory site, Barrow, Alaska, USA - NGEE PermafrostL1-D | ecosystem: Environmental > Terrestrial > Soil > Wetlands > Peat ... | reverse complement strand
CCACCAGCCGAGATGGCCGTCTGGGCCTCCACGCAAACCCACTCGCCGACCACCTCCCGGTGCAGGTGCACCGTGAGCTCGGGGTTGATGAAGTGCCATCTGGCCACGTCCAGCTCGTTGCTTATCCCGTTGCCGCTGTCGGCGACCGCGAGGACGCGTTGCAGGGGGCTGGGCTGCTCGCCGGGGACGATCGGATGTCTGAGTCGGGTCCAGGCGGTCGCTGGGCCCGGCTGCTCGAATGCCCCTGCCGTGAAGCGCCATTCGACTGCGGACAGGTAACCGTCGACCCACCCTTCGGCCACTAACGGCGTGCTCTCGTCCGGTAGTGCCGGCGCGGACGACTGCCGCGCGGTGGTCTTCTGCGTCGTGCGTAGCACCCGCCAGGCCTGTGCGCGGGCAACCTCGCGTCCGCCGTAGGACAGCGCGGACTCGATCAGCTCGACGCTGCGACCGGGGCGCAGTACTCGCGAACGGAGCTCCAGCTCGTCCACCGGGATCGGTCCGAGGATGTCAACCGTCATCCGGGCGACGAGCGTGTCCTCCCGTGGGCTGCACTGTTCGATGGCGCGAGCAAGCAGTGCGCTCGGTGGCCCGCCGTGCTGGAAGCGGGCGTCCCACGGGCCGGTCGTGTGGATGGTTGGGCGCCAACGGTCGTCGCCAAGGGGCAGGTAGAAGACGTCGTCCATGCCGGGACCCTACGCCGCCCATGGGGTGTCGCCGGCGGGCCGGGTAGCCTCGACCGCGTGCCTCTCATCCCGGCGCTCACCCTCGCCAGACGCGCCGTCGCCAATATGGGTTCCACGCTGCATCCCGATGGCTATCACGGAGCCCATGAGCGAGCAGGCTTCTTCGAGGGCTGGTACGTCAAGCTTGTCTCCGGTGACCGCTCGGCCCGAATCGCCGTGATCCCGGGGATCTTCCTCGGCCTGGAGGATTCCGCCGGTCGCCACGATGAGGCGTTCGTCCAGGTTCTGGACGGCGTCACCGGACGGTCTTGGTACGAGCGGTACGACGCCGCGGACTTCCACGCGGCGACCGGCCGCTTCGACGTCGCCATAGGGCCGAATCGGTTCACTGCGGAGGGCATCACGCTCGATCTGCCAGAATCCGGCCTACGCGGACGGGTTGACTTCGCCACCGGGTTCGACCCGTGGCCGGTGACGGTGAGATCGCCCGGGATCATGGGCTGGTACGCCTGGGTTCCGGTCATGGAGGCCTACCACGGAGTCGTCTCGTTCGGGCACAGTCTTGCCGGCTCGCTGTCCTTGGATGGTGCTTCCCTGCCCTTCGACGGCGGACGCGGTTATCTCGAAAAGGACTGGGGACGAGCGTTCCCTGCCGGCTACATCTGGATGCAGAGCAATCACTTCGCCAACTCCGGTGTGAGCCTGGTCGCCTCGATCGCCATCATCCCCTGGCATCGCACGCACTTCCGCGGCTTCATCGTCGGCTTGCGGATGGCCGGACCGGATGGTCGACCCGTGCTGCACCGGTTCGCCACCTACACCGGCTCACGCACAGAGACCCTGTCGGTCGATGACGACCTTGTGCGTTGGTCGCTTCGCAGCAAGGCCGGCCTGAGGCTGGACATCACAGCCGAACGACGGCGCGGCGGGCTCCTGCACGCTCCGATCCGCTCGCAGATGCACCGTCGCGTCGAGGAGACCCTGGACGCCCGTATCCACGTGACACTCACCGATCGCGACGGCGCGATCATCCTGGCAGACACCGGTGAGGTTGCCGGGCTCGAGGTGCACGGCGACATCGACGGGCTGCTCGCGATGGTCTAGACGCCTCGCGGCATTCCGACGGCGACGGGCGTCTGTTCGCTGCGCCGGGACCGGCGCCGCGACCTTCACTGGCGATCTACCTCAGGGGGATCTGCCAGCCACCAACCGGCATACGGCGGCAGCCAGAGATTCCCGTCGGCGTCCGGCTCGACGATCCGGTCGCTGATCGCGTCGAACGGACGGTCCAGTCCGAGCTCCGCCACCCGTGCGGCCGACCACGGGCGCCAGCTGTCGGTGACGTTGTAGAGGCCAACGAGGAGCCCGGCGGGATGACGCCGGAGGGTACCGAGCACACCCCAGTCGTCGACCTCCAGCACCTCGGTGGCCACGCTGGCGTGCAGCTGGGGGAGGCCCGCGCGCACACGAGCGAGATGGGCCAGACCGGTGAACACCCGTCCTGCGACGGTGGTCGGGTCGTGCCGACGTGTCGCCACGTCCCAGTCAAGCCGAGGACGGTGCGCCCAGCGGTTGTCTCCGGCGTGGCCTTCCTCGTCGGCCCAGTCGGCGTCGTTCAGCATCGCCAGCTCGTCGCCGCTCCAGAGCACCGGGATCCCGCCCCAGCCGAAGATGATGGCGCGAGCGAGCAGGAACCTGCCGATGGCCAGGTCCACCTCGTGAGGCGATGTGGCTGACGCCAGGCCGACCAGACTGGCCATGGTGCCGCTGATCCGCCGGTCGCCGGTCGCCAGGTTGTGCTGAAAGGTCAGTCCGCGCGCGGGTGACGTGGGATACACACCGGAGTACCAGTCCGACAGGAAATGACGGTGTGCCGGTCCAGACAGGCCGACGGCGGCAGCATCGTCGTCGTCGATCGCCCAGCCGATGTCGTCATGGCATCGCACGTAGCAGATCCAGGTAGAGGAGGTCGGTGCCGGAGGGAGGGCGGACAGGGCATGGGAGGAAAGGCGGACGTCGCGAGTTGCGAGCATCGACCAGATCTGGACCATGAGGCTGTTGTGATAGGCGAGATCGCACACCTTGCCATGGTGGGTTCCCTGCCCGAGGTACTGCAGGAGGTCGGTCGGTCCGACGATCGCCTCTGCCTTGAATGACACTGCAGGACAAGCGATTCGGGCCAGCGCACGCAGCACCTGAGTGATGGAGTGGACCTCGGGCTGGTTCTGACAGGTCGTGCCGAGCCGCTTCCACAAGAACGCGATGGCGTCGAGCCTGAGCACCTCGACCCCGGCGTTGGCGAGGAAGAGGACGATGTCGGCATACTCCAGAAGAACCTCCGGGTTGCCCCAGTTGACGTCCCACTGCCACTCGTTGAACGTCGTCCACACCCATCCGGCGAGCGCCGGGTCCCAGGTGAAGCTGCCAGGGGCAAAGTCGGGGAAGATCTCGGGAAGGGTGCGTTCGTAGGCGTCCGGCTTCGTGCGATCGGGGAACACGTGGAAGTACCCCCGGTGGCGCTCGCTGCCCGCGCGGGCTGCCTGCGCCCAGGCGTGCTCTCGAGCGACATGGTTCAGAACGAGGTCGAGCACGAGGCTGATTCCGTTGTCCCGCAACGACTGTGACAGGCTGCGCAGGTCGTCAAGTGTCCCCAGGTCGGGACGGATGTTTCGGTAGTCAGCCACCGCGAACCCGCCGTCGCTGTCACCCTCTCGCGGACGGAGCAGAGGCATGAGGTGCAGATAGCTGACACCGAGCTCCTTCAGGTACTCGATCCGCCGTTCCACCCCCGCCAGATCGCCGGCGAACCGATCGGCGTACGCGGCGTAGCCCACCATGCGCGGCTGCTGCAACCAGTTCGGCTCCAGGCTGCGGACCAGGTCGAGCCGGTGGAGGTCGGGGTCGCGCTCCAGGTATGCCGTCGCCGCCCGCTGCGCGAGCTGCAGGGCGACGTCCCGGGTCGTCTGGGTGCCATACACCGCGTTCAGCCCGTCGCCGAGGTCTGGCCACCAGTGCTCCAGCCGGAGCTCGAACAGCTCCCGGCGGTCGTCGGACAGCCCGCTCAACACCGTTGCGCACTGTGTCTGAGCAGCTGATAGCCCATCGTCCATGATCCGAATCCTGCAACCAACCGTGAGGCGGCGCCAGTGGTTGGCTGGGGAAGCCGGCTGCGCTTCGTGCGGGTGCCGGCAGCGAGGGGCTCAGCGTCGGCGGACGATGGCGGCAGATCGGGCCGGCAAGCTGATCGTGCGTCCGTTGGCGCGAAGTCCGGGCTCGGTGCCAAAGAGCACGTCGCCTGATGCAACCGGCAGATCCTGAGCATGGTCGGCCAGGTTGGCAAGAACATCGAACGCGCCCCGGTGGACGACGATCCACTGGGCGTCCTCGTCGAGGTCGACCTCGACCAGGTCGAGGCGGGGGTCGGCCAGATCCGGTTGCTCACGACGCAACCGCAGCAGCTGGCGGTAGAGCGCGAGGATCTCTGCGTGCTCGGGATCCTCCCGCTCGGCCCAGCGCAGCTTCGCGCTGGTGAATGCGTCCGGATCCTGCGGGTTGACGACGTCGCCGGCGTTCCAGCCGTGCTCGGCGAACTCGTTGACCCGCCCCGTGGCGGTAGCCTCCGCCATCTCCGGCTCGGGGTGCGAGGTGAAGAAGGGCCAGGGCGTGCTGGCTGCCCACTCCTCACCCATCCAGAGCATCGGGGTGAACGGCGAGGTCAGCAGAAGGGTGGCGCCCACCTTCAGCATTCCGGGCGAAGTGATCCGCGGCAGCCGGTCGCCGGCGGCACGGTTGCCGACCTGGTCGTGGTTCTGAAGGCAGACGACGAACCGGTATCCAGGCGTGTTCTTGACGTCCACCGGCTTGCCGCGCACGCGGCCTTCAAACGTGGAGTAGATCCCGTCGTGGAAGAACGCCCGGGTCAGCACTTTGGTCAACGCCGAGAGCGACCCGTAGTCGGCGTAGTAGGCCTGCCGCTCCCCGGACAACAGAGCGTGCAAGGCGTGATGCACGTCGTCGTTCCATTGGCCGTCGAGCCCATAGCCACCCTTGGCGTGATCGGTGAACATGACCGGGTCGTTCAGGTCGGACTCGGCGATGAGGACCAATGGCCTTCCGACCTCGGCAGAAAGGGAATTCACCCGGGCGGACATCTCGGCCAGCAGGTGGACCTCGGAGGAGTCATGCAGGGCGTGCACCGCATCCAGGCGCAGGGCGTCGACATGGAACCCTGACAGCCACATCAGCGCGTTGCCGATGATGTACTCGCGCACTGGTCCGGCCGCCTCGCCGTCCAGGTTGACCAGCTCGCCCCACGTGCTGCGGCCCGTCTTGAAGTACGGACCGAAGCGCGGCAGGTAGTTGCCCGACGCGCCGAGGTGGTTGTAGACGACGTCGAGCACGACGGCCAGGCCGCGGGCGTGGCAGGCGTCGACGAGTCGTTTGAGACCGTCCGGGCCGCCGTATGGCTCGTGCACGGCATACCAGAGCACGCCGTCGTAGCCCCAGTTCCATTCGCCGTTGAAGTCATTGACCGGCAGGAGCTCCACATGGGTCACGCCCAGCTCAGCCAGGTAGTCGAGCCGTTCGATCGCGGCGTCGAAGGTGCCGGTTGGGGTGAACGTGCCGATATGCAGCTCGTAGATCACCGATCCGGGCAGGTCGTGGCCGGGCCAGCCTGCGTCGGTCCAGGCGAAGTCGTCGGAGTAGAACCGGCTCGGCTGATGGACGCCGTGAGGTTGCCAACGGGATCGCGGGTCGGGGAGCACCTGCTCGTCGTCGTCCAGCAGGAAGCCGTAGTCACGGCCCGGCAGCGCCTCAGCCACATCTGCTCGCCACCAGCCGCTGGCGACAGGTCCCCAGTCCGACTCGAGTTCCGGCTCGAGTTCCGGCTCGAGATCCGCGGTCACCGCCGCGTGTTCGATGGGTCCGCCCGGCTCGGCGATCGTGACCCGCACGCGAGCGGCGTTGGGCGCCCACACTCTGACCTCGGGCATCAGGACTCCCTGGTGATCATCAAGACTTCTCAGCGAGCAAGAGGGCTACCGGGTACTGGCCGAGAGCATCGGCCACGTACAGCTCATCGGTGTAAGCGCAGCCGGTGAAGGTGTCGCGGTACCGACCGGGGGGCAGGACCAGGGTGGTGTCGCCCCAGCCACCCGCAGCGGACAGGCCGACCGGCAGCCGGGTCGCGAGGGTGATCGCGCCACCGCGGTCGAAGGCGACCAGATGCTTCTGCATCGGCCCGTCGACCACCAGCGGTGTGTAGCCCGTGAACATCTCGGGGTGATGGCGGCGGGCTCGCAGCGCACGGCTGACCACCCACAGCTTGGCCAGGGCGGTGCCGTCCAGGGCTGGTGGCGCGGTCAACGCGGTGAGGGCTGCGTGTAGGGACCCGAAATCCACCGGGCGTCGGTTGTCCGGGTCAACCAGGGAGTCCTCCCACAGCTCGCTGCCCTGGTAGACGTCCGGCACGCCCGGCATGGTCAGCTGGATCACCTTCTGCGACAACGAGTTCACCCAGCTGTGCGGTTCGATCAGCGCGAACATCGACGCGATCTGCTCAAGTGTCTCGGCGTTGTCAAAGGCGGCGCTGACCGCGACGTACACAGCGGTCTCGAACGTCTTGTCCTGGTCGATCCAGCCTGTCTCGACATCTGCTTCGCGCATGGCCTTCTCGGCATAGGCCTGGAACCGGTCCCTTCTGGGGTCCGGTGCCGGGTCCAGCAGAGACGGCAGAGCCGTTGGATCTGGCAGAGCCGGTAGATCCGCCGGTGCGGGCAGTGCGGGCAGGGCAGGCAGCGCAACTGCGGTCTGCCAGAGCAGGTATCCGAACGCGGCGTTCGGTATCGGTCGCAATGCCATCAGCCGTCGAGCGGTATCTCCCCACTCGTCGGGCATCTCGGCCAACACCGCGAGTCGGGCACGGATGTCCTCGCCGCGTTTGGTGTCGTGGGTGGACAGGGTGGTCATGCCGGCTGGCGATGCCTCGGCTCGGCGCAGCTGCGCGGTGTGGAACTCGACGAGCCCAGAGCCGAACCTGCCCGGGTATCCGCCGACCTCATTGAGCCCGATGAAGCGGGTGTAGCGGTAGTACGCGGTGTCCTCGACCCCCTTGGCCATGATCGCGCCGGTGAGCTGCTGGAAGCGGATGCACAGCTCGTCCGTCGGGTTGGAGAGCCGGGGGAGCAGCGCCTCGATGGCCGCGCTCAGCTGGGGTTGGCGGGCAGTGGCGCGCTGAACCGCTTGGGCAAGGTATTCCGCGCCGAGCGGCAGGCAGGAGCGGTATACCGGGAACGCGATCGTGAGCTCGGTGAGGGCGGCCACCGCGTCGTCGATCTCAGGCACGAAACGGGCCAGCCGGCGCACCTCGGCCTGCAGGATAGTGGTGGCCACCAGGCGTTTTCCATCGGCGATCTGCTGCTCGAAGTCGAGGTCGTCGCCGGTCAGCTCGACGTACAGCGCGGTCATGGCGCCTTCAGCGGCGCGATCGAGCAGCAGCGCGTTGACCTCGCTGAGCGCGTCATAACCGGTCATGCCGGCGACGTGCCAGGTTGGGGGGAGCCGCTCGCCCGGCTCGGTGATCTTCTCCACCGTGATCCAGCAGGACGGGGCGGCAGCCGCCAACCGGTCGAGGTAACCGCCCGGGTCGACAAGGCCATCCGGGTGATCGACCCGAAGACCCGTCACCCCGTAGTCGGACACCCAGCGCAGGATCTCGGCGTGGGTCGCGTCAAACACCGCTGGGTCCTCGACCCGCAGACTGGCTAGGTCGGTCTCCGCGAAGAACCGGCGATAGTTCTGCGCCGTGTCCGCGCGGCGGAAGCTGATCAGCCGGTAGTGCTGTCGGTCATGCACCGCGGCCGGGCTGCCCTCGCCGGTTCCGGGCGCGATCGGATACCGATGCTCGTAGTAGCGCAGCTCACCGTCGGCGATCGTGAGATCGGTGGTCAGGTCGGCGTCGTCACCCAGCACCGGGATCAGGACCTTGCCAGCGCTGATCTGCCAGTCGATGTCGAACCAGGCAGCGAACTGCGACGACTGGCCACATCGCAGCACGTCCCACCAGGCGCGGTTCTCCGACGGATTGGCCACACCCATGTGATTGGGCACGATGTCGACGACGAGGCCCAGACCGGCCGCGCGGCACTCCTGCGCCAGCGCGGCCAGCCCGGCATCGCCACCGCGGTCAGGATCGACGAGCCCGTGATCGACAACGTCGTACCCATGGCTGGACCCGGTGGTCGATCGCAGCAAGGGGGAGACGTAGACCGCGCCAACCCCGAGCTCGGCCAGATAGCCGACCACCGCGGCCGCGTCGAACAGGGTGAACTCCGCGGTGATCTGGAGGCGGTAGGTAGCGCTGGGGGCAGCGGGACGGCTGGGGCGGTGGGTCTCCAGCGCCGTCATCCGGTGCCCTGCAGGGGGACCCGACGTAGAAACCTCATTGACCCCACGATACGGACCCGGACGGGTGTTGGATTCCGGGCTCGCCTCCCGGGGCCTCGACGACGACGACGCCAAGGCTCTGTCTGATGACGGATCTCAGCCCGGCCGGCAACCTGCGTAGATCACGTTCTCCAGGTGCTTCCAGTAGATGTCGACCCCTTGGAAGCCAGCCGACCGAAGATAACCGAGCTGTTGCTCAAGAGTGATCATGTAGCGGACATGGTTCTCGTGGCGGGACAGTTCCTGGGGCGTGCGATGGAGGCGTTTGCTCGCCGCCTCGGGGTCACTCTGATCGTTCATCCGCTCCCATGTGGCTTCGACAACGGGATCTGCGGAGGTCACCGGATCGTAGTTGACGTACCAGGCACCAGGGGCGAGGTGTTCCAGGATCTCCGCGAACAGACCCTGCTTGCGGTGATCGGGAATGTGGTGGATGCACATTGAGGACACGACCGCGTCGAGCGTGGTCGGAATGGCCGCGGGCCACACGCCCGTCAACATGTCGAACTCGACGTACTGGAAGCGCCCCGCGAACGGCCTCATCTCATTTTGGCCTTCATCCATCATCTGCGGTGAGAAGTCGGCGAGAATCGCGGTGCTCCGCGGATACAGACTCAGGATCCCTGCCGCCGCAGTCCCGGTCCCTGCTCCAAGATCCAGGAAGGTGAAGGCGTCCTGCTCGCCGAAGGGGAGGAGCTCACCCATGAACCGCCGCTCTGCCGCGCGCTTACGTTCACGCTCATCTGCCGTCGATGCCCAGTTCTGGACGGCCTCGTCCGACTTCCAGATGGCAGCGTTCGTGTCCGTCGACAGGTTCATGTGCAAGAGGCTAGCTGGTTCTCATCTCACGAGCTGAGGGCCTCCATCTTCGCCGAACGCGAGGTCCCGTCCCGGTCGCGGGCTACTTCATCAGCACCGAGTTCGGCGGATACACGTCCAGTCCGGTGGGGTTGTTCAGGTATCCGGGGTCGCTGCCCGCGACGTGGGTGTGACCGTACTGCCACACGACGAAGTTGGTGCGGGGGTCCACGACGATGATCCGATGATTGGCCTTGTCGTCGACCAGAAAGTCGCCGTTGGGCAGGGGCAGCGCCAGTGACGGCATGTTCAAGGCTTGGCGTCCGGTTGGGGCATAGCGCCAGAGCACGTGACCGGCGCGATCGAAGGTCAGGACTTGGCCCGGGCTGGCGTGGTCGATCGTCACGTAGCGGTTCGGGCTGATCTCGTTGCTTTCGTAGATGTAGGAGACGTTGGGCAGCTGCGCACTCCAGGCGACGTTCCCGGACAGGTCCATCTCATCGACCCAGTTGCCTCGGGCCTCGGTGACCAGGTAGTTCCCATTGGACATCGGGAACATGCCGTTGGGCTTGCCGAGAGTCGTCGGCGGGCTATGAACGCACTCGCCGGTTCCACCCAGCTGTCGACTGATCGCGTGACCACCCTTGGGTATCAGGACAATCCGGCAGTTGTTGATGTCTGGGGAGAGGATGTCCCCGTTGGCCAGCATCAACGAGCCGTCGGGGTGGTTCAGCCGTTCGGGGCCCGATCCGGGAACCCCTGGTTCGCCGAAGGTGTAGACGATCTTGTGCGTGGCGATGTCGACGACGCGAATCAGGTTGTCGTCCTCCTGGGCGACGATGATCTGCCTGCCGTCCGGAGTGAAGAACGCGTCGTCGGGGGTCTTGAAGGTCTGCCCCGGAGCGAGGTCTCCTGGACGGGGGAACTGCCACATGGTCCGGCCGCGGGGGTCGATGATCATCAACCGATGGTTGTGTTCGTCCGCAATCAGGATCGGTCCTGGCAACGCCGAGGGCTTGGAACCGGAGGTCAGCCTGCCCGGACCGGAGGCGGTAAGGGTGAGAGGTGCCATGGCCGCAGTTGTTGGACGCGGTGGGGGAGATGGCGTCGTCGAGGTCGCGGCGGGCTTGACTGAGTCCTTCTGTGCTGTCGGTGTTGAAGGAGTAACGGCCGCGGCAATGAACCACCATGAGCCGAAACCGATGCCGGCAACCAGCCCGACAAGCACCCCCCGAACGATCCGTCGGCGCCGACGTACGGTCACCGGCGAGGGCGCACGGCGGTGCTGAGCGGTCACGGTGTTCCTCCAGTCTGGAAGCGGCCCGCGATCGCTGGCTCCACGGATTTGCGGTCTTCTGCACAGCAAGGACGGTTCTCTGCACAGCAAGGATAGGCGGTGCGATCAACCCACCCGACACCGCGTCGGATCTAGCGGCACAGTTCTGGCGAGGTAAGGAAACGACAGGGGGCGGTCAAGAGACGGCAAAGATTCCCTACATTGAGTCAAGTCTGGGCTAGAAATACCGTTGTGTGACCGGACAGCCGCGCCCACCGAAAGGCTCTTGTTGTGAGTGCAGGTCAGCGGTCCGGCGAAGCAGCCGCATTGGATCTCCCCCCCGAGTCTGGCGCGAACCTGACGGATGACCCGCCCGAGCTGATGCAGCTGCAGCGTGAGCTCGCGCTGCAGTCCTGGGACGCCGTCCACCGCGATCTGCCATGGATTCGCGACCTCACCCGGGCCCGGGATCGGGTCGAGCGCGCCGTCCTCGCTGACCCCTTGGTTGCTGATGACTACGACCAGACGCAACGGCAGTATGTCGTTGCCCGCCACGCGGAGGTGGTGGCCCGCCATTCTGCCCAAGCGGCCCGCGTTCACGACCTGACGAACCTGTTGGGCAGCGCCCTGGTTCAAACCGAACCGTTCGACCTCACGGCGCTGCGCAGGATCCCTCAGCGCAGTGAGTTCGAGCCCGGGGTGGCCGGGGTCTCCCTCGTGCCGCCTGTCTGGGCTGACTTCGCGCCCGATGAGATGCCGGGTCGCAAAAGGTTGCTCGACGACCAGAAGCACCGAGAGCTCAGGTTGGCCGACGCGACAGACCGTTTCCAACGTGCCCTGCGAGTGCATACCGATGCTGAGATCGCCCGCCACGGTGCGCTCGTCGGTGCGCAACGGAACCATGCCGACCGGGGCGCCGCGCGTGATGCGGAGGCGAAGGCGCACAACGATGGGCTGGACCAGTTCGCCAGTGTCCTGGACGGTGGGGACCCTGCGGCGGTGGCCGGGTTCTTCGGACTGGTGCTCTGTGGCTCGGTCTATCCGATCGACTTCCCTCAGCACTTCCGGCTCGTGTACCTGCCTGAGCTCAGCGAGCTTGTCGTGGAGGTCACCCTCCCGGGCGTCGAGGTCATCCCGACTGCCAGCGAGCTGCAGTATGTCGAGGAGTGCGACGAGGTGGTCGTCAGTCCCCGAGGTGCCGAACAGGTCGAGTCGATGTACGCATCGGTAGTGGCTCAGGTCATCTTGCGCACCCTCCACGAGCTGTTCCATTCCGATAGTCGTGGCTGGCTTGAGACAGTGACGCTCAACGGAATGGCCACGAAGATCGGTACCCGACATGACCGCGGCGTCTGCCTCGTGAGCGTGCGCACGTCGCAAGGCCGGTTCGCCGGCCTGAACCTGACACGCGACGATCCCCGGGAGAACCTGGCCGAGCTCGGAACCGTCGTGCTCTATTCATTCCAGAGACAAGAACCGATCCGAGACCTGAGCGCGGTCGACCCGGCCCATGTCGTGGAGACGGATGTCCTCACAGAGCTGGATAACCGTCTTGACGTCGTGGACCTGTCTGCCGGGCAGTTCGAGCATCTGATTCACGGGCTGCTGCCCAAGATGGGTCTGCAGATCAAACACATCCGTTCCCGAGAGGACGGAGTGGTCGACTGCCTTGTCTTTGACCCCCGTCCCGTCTTGGGCGGAGACGTCGTCGTCCACGCCGCCCAGCAGACAGAAAGCCTCGGTGTGTGGACGGCGCAGAGGCTTCATCGTGCGGTCATGGATGCCGGCGCCTCGAAGGGCATCCTGATCACGACCGCCGGGATCGACTCGGCAAGTCACTCCTATGCGTCCGGCAAGCCGCTGGAGATCATCGACGGAACGGGCATCCTGACCCTGATCGCGCAGCACACCGGAATCCGGGTGCGACTCCCACAGAAGGACCGCAGAGCCACCCCACGCGAGTGAGGGAGGAACACACGATGAAGATTGCCGTCACGGGTGGGTCGGGCAAGCTGGGGCGCACAGTTGTCGCTGTGCTGAGTCAGGCCGGACATGATGTTGTCAACCTTGATGTCGCCGGGACACGAGGTCCGGGTTTCGTGCGGGTCGACCTGACCAACTACGGCGAGACGATCGACGCGCTGTTCGGCGAGAACGACCCATCGGCCGGTCCCGACCAGGCCGCGAGGCCGGTGTTCGACGCTCTCGTTCACCTGGCCGCTATACCCGCTCCCGGCATCCTGAGCGATGTCGCAACGTTCCACAACAACATCCTCAGCACGTTCGATGTCTTCCAGGCCGCTCGCCGGGCCGGCATCCGCAACATCGTCTACGCATCGAGTGAGACGGTCCTTGGGCTGCCGTTCGATGTGCCGCCGCCCTACATCCCGGTCGACGAGGAGAACCCGGCCCGCCCGGAAAGCATGTACTCGCTGGTGAAACATCTCGAGGAGCAGATGGCCATCGAGCTGGTGCGTTGGGATCCGAAGCTCAAGATCATCGCGCTGCGCTTCTCCAACGTGATGGATCAAGAGGACTACGCAGAGTTCCCCACGTTCGACGCAGATGCGAACCTGCGCAAGTGGAACCTCTGGGGCTACATCGACGGCAGGGATGGCGCCCAGGCAGTGCTCAAGGCTCTGGAGCTCGACGCGGTGGGCTTTGACAGATTCATCATCGCCGCCGCCGACACGGTCATGTCACGGCCCAACTCGGAACTGGTCGCCGAGATCTTCCCCGGGGTGACAGTCGTCCGCGAGCTCGGTGAGCACGACACGTTGCTGTCGATCGACAAGGCGCGCCGAGTGCTCGGCTTTGACCCGCAGCACTCCTGGCGCTGAGCTAGCTCTTGACGGCACCAGCCATCAGGCCACCGACGAACCAGCGGCCCAGCAGGATGTAGACGAGCAGTGTCGGAGCGGTCACGATGAGCGCGCCGGCGAACACCTTGGGGTAGGGGACGATCTGCGAACCCGCGAGGTTGGCCAGCCCCAGAATGACCGGACCGTTGTCCTTGCTCGAGAGGAACACCGCGAACAGGTAGTCGTTCCAGATCGAGGTGAACTGCCAGATCATGGTCACCACGAAGCCGGGCACGGACAGGGGCAGGACCAGCGAGCGGAACGTCCGGATCAGCCCGGCGCCGTCGACCTTGCCGGACTCGATCAGCTCCTTGGGAATGATGGTCTGGTAGTAGTTGCGGAAGATCAGGGTGCAGATGGGTATGCCGTAGACCACGTGGACGGCCAGCAGCTGGGGGACACCTGGTTGCAGCCCGGTCATCGGCAGGAACTCCAGGAGGGGAACCATCACCGCCTGGTAGGGGATGAACATCCCGAAGAGCATCAGTGTGAAGATCACATTTGCCCCCGGGAAGCGCCACCGTGAGAGCACGAAGCCATTCATCGCGCCCAGCATCGATGAGATCGCCGCCCCCGGTATGGCGATCAGCAGGGTCCGCCCAAGAGCTGGGCTCAGCTCGGACCAGGCAGCAGACCAGCCCTCGAGACTCAACCCGCGTGGCAAGGCCCAGCGGTTGGGGCTGAGAGCCTCGCCGAAGGACTTGAAACTCGTGACGATCAGGACGTATGCAGGGATCAGGACGACCAGCAGGAAGAAGATCAGCAGCGCATATTTCACGCCCCGCGCAACCTGGGCTCGCGGCGACTTGACCACCTTGCGGTGCAGGTCCGCCGGTGCGGGTGCCGGAATCACATCGGTGGTCACGTGTTCTTCTCCTGGCGTGCGTTGTGGACAAGGTAGGGCACGACCAGCAGCGCCACGAAGACCAGCAGGATCATGGCGACGGCCGCTGCCTTGGCAAAGTCCTGCTGCCCGGTGAGCGTCCACATCGTCACCATCGGCACGGATGTGTAGACGTTCTTCTCTCCCGAGATGGCCATGATGATGTCGAACATCTTCAGCGACATGTGGCCCAGGATGATCAACGCTGACAAAGCGATTGGCGAAAGCTGTGGGAACAGCACGTACCGGTAGAGCTTGTACTCGCTGGCTCCGTCGATCCGGGCCGCCTCGCGCAGCTCTGATGGGATCCCTCGGAAGCCTGCCAGGAACAAGGCCATGATGTATCCGGAGAGCTGCCAGATCGCTGGGAGTGCGATCGCAGCGATGCCCCACGTCGGGTCCGACACCCACCAGTGGTTCTTCAGGAAACCCAGACCCATCATCTCGAAGAGCTGGTTGAGACCCGAGGCGCCCGCGCCGGTGTCGCTGTTGAGCAACCAGTTCCACACCACTCCCGAGGCGAACATCGAGACCGCCATGGGGAAGAGGTAGACCGTACGGAACAACCCCTCAGCGCGAACACCCTTCTCCAGCAACAGAGCCCACAGCATTCCGAAGAACAGCGCGCCGACGATGTAGATCACGGCGAGAATGCCCAGGTGCTTGAGCGACTGGATGAAGTCCGCACTGCCGAACAGGTTTGAGTAGTTGCTGAACCCGATGTGGGCGTCGGCGGCCGTGCCCGCCGCACGCTCAAACCGGCTGTTCTGGTTGGTGGTCGAGATGTTGGCCGACCACCCGATCAGGCCGTAGACAAAGAACCCGATCAGGATTATCGATGGCGAGACCAAGAGCAGCCCTGGACCCCAGGTGCGTACTGACCGCATCTTTCGATTCACGCCATCTGCTCGCTTTCACACCTTGAAGGGGAGGCGATGTAGGGCGGGCAGCCAATCCGAGAGCGGGCCACCCGCCATACATCAATCGCCTTGCGGTAAAGGCTAGCCCAGAGTTGACCGCCAGCCGGAGTACTTCGTCGCAGCGTCAACGAGCGTCGTCTGCAGGGTTGCGACGTCAGAGTTGGCGCTGAACGCGCTCAACGCCCTCTGTACGTCGTTGTTCCATGCGCCAGGACCTGCCGAGCCGTGAGCCAGCGAGGGGGCGAGCTTGGCGCCCTTCCACTGCTCCATGGCCCATTGCTGGTACTTCGGGTAGCCCTCAGACGTGGCATCCGAACGCGCAGGGATCGAGCCCTTGACCAGGTTGAAGGCCTTCTGGCCCTCGGCACTGCCGACGACCTTCAGCCAGCACTTGGCACCCTCGGCGTTCTTGGCGCCCTTGGGCAGGGTGAACGAGTCGGACAGCCACTGGTAGACGCCGTCGGTGCCCGGTGCTGGCCAGTACATGTAGGAGGACTCAGGCATTTTCAGCGAGAGGATCTGGCCGGGAACCCAGTCACCCATGATCTGGTAGCCCGCGGTGGCGGTTGCCGGGTCGCTGGGCAGGAGGTACTTCGACATGGCGGCATCCCAGTCCATCGTCTCGCGGTCGGGGTTGGAGTAGCCCACCAACGTCTTGTAGTCGTTGAGGGCAGCCGTCACGTCGGCTCCGTCCCACTTCGTCGAGCCGTCGAACAACCCGTTGAACTTCTCGACGCCGAGGTCACCCAGCAGCGTGGTCTCGAGGAGCATCTCCTCGGCGAAACCCTTGGACAGAGCCAGCGGGGTGGCCACGCCTGCGGCCTTCAGCTTGGCCAGGTCGGCGATCCAGTCCTTGACCGTCGCAGGCGCCTTGGCCGGGTCCAGATTGGCCTTCTTGAGCACCAGCGGGTTGACCCAGGCAACGTTGGCACGGTGGATGTTGGCCGGTACGGAGTAGACCTTGCCGGCGACGGTGATCTGGTCGATCAGCTCTTTCGGGAAGGCCGTGTCGAAGCCATCAGCTTTGAACACGTCGGTGATGTCCTGCACCTGGTCGTTGGCGATGTAGTCGCTGAGCTCTCCGCCGGCGTGGGCCTGGAAGGAGTCCGGCGCGTTGCCGGCCTTGAGGTTGTTGGCCAGCAGTGTCTTGGCCTTGTCGCCACCGCCACCGGCGACCGCGGCGTTGACGAAGGTGTACTGCGAACAGTCCTTGTTGAACACCGAGATCATGCCATCGAGACCAGCCTTCTCACCCCCGGCTGCCCACCACGTGAAGACTTGAACGTTCTTGACAGCGGCGCCCGTGGCGCCTGGTTCTGTGGTGTCGGTGCTGCTGCAGGCGGAGACCGCCACCAGCGCCGTGGCCGCTAGGACTACGGCCACCTTGGTTCTTACTCGAGTCATGTCAGGACCTCCTGTGAGACCTCATGGGTAGAGCCTTCAAAGGGGCAGGAACGAAACCCGGACCCTCAGTTGGAACGTTGCAGCGCCGGCGTCGGCTGTCAACGGCCAAAAGGGGTAAATGTTGTCACTTTTGGGTATCGCTCCGAGCCCTCAAACTGTGCGCCCACAACGTCATTTCTCCTTCGGTGTCACCGTGCCCGTTGTCACAGTCACCTCGGGCTGTTGTCACCTCGGGCTGTTGTCAGCATGGTCTGCTGTCACCATGGGCTCTCGCCGACCATTGGAGAGGTCTTGGACTCTGGCAGCTGAGCACATGTTCACCGGACAATCGGGGCATAACCTCACGCCCGCCGATTCACGGAGGGTGTGGGGCGGGGTGGTCATAGATGCCAGGTCACCTCGCTGGCGGTCGCGGTCCACCCCTTCTGGTGGACGATCGTGTGGTGGCGCCCGCACAGCAACGCCCCGTTGAGCAGGCTGGTGGCCCCTCCGTCAACCCAATGGACCAGGTGATGCGCATCGGCCCACTGCGGCGGCGCCGAACAGCCCGGGATCGTGCAGCCCTTGTCGCGCAACCACAACGCCCGCAACAGCCCTGGGGTGAACAGTCGCCTGGCCCGGCCCACGTCCAGGACCTCGGAGTCGCCTCCCAGAACCACCGGGATGATCATTGCGTCGCACGCGATCCGCCGGATCGTCTCCGGGCCGAGCAGCTGCCCGCCCAGCGTGGACCCGGCACCGCACCCGTTCCTCAGCGCGTCCAGGTCCATGGTCACCCACAGCGCGGCTTTGGTCGTGGTCGGCGCGTCACCTCCCGCGGCGGCGGCCCGTCGGCAGATCGCGACCAACGCCTCACCGCGGCGCTGGTCGGAGGAGCGCAGGTCTGGGCAGTCCGGGGCGGGGTTCGGCGCCGACAGCGGACCGAGCATCGCCTCCAGGACTTCCTTGCCCTCGGGGTCCAGACGCAGTCGGTACTCGGCCATCCCGTCGTCATCCAACGGCTGGGACAGCGACACCCCGTGCTTGAGCTGGTCGGCCCGGCGCTGGAAGTCGCCCTGCTGACCGTGGGTCGCGATCAGCTGGTCGCGCAACCCGCGGATCTCCCCGGGGCCGTGGTCCATGGCAATCTGGACGAAACCGGCCCACACCGCCTCGACCGCCTCATCGCGCAGCCGTGGGCGCAGCTTGTCCATCTCGACCAGGGCCACCGCGGCGTTGCGCACCGTGACTCGGGACCCCAACACCGCTGCTGCCAGGGCCAGGTTGCGGACCGAACGGGTCGCGTGGGCCACCTTGACCAGCTGGCCCGCCCCGCCGGCTCGGAACGAGGGAGCCCACTGGATCACCCACCCCGCGGCGGTCGCACAGTCCGAGCCCGCCACCACGCCACGGCTCAACGCCTCGGCCAGGATGGCAACCCGCGCCGCGTCGATCTGCCGGGACAGGTCGTCAACCTCACGCAGGAACGGACCCAGCTGGTCGTTGCCGACCCGGACCACGACCTCACCGAGCCCGGCGAGCAAGGATGTCGCGGCAGTCACGCCCGTGCGCCGCGCGTCGATCGTCGACGTCGCGTCGATCGTTGAGGTCCCTGACATGTCTTCAACCTAGACGCGACCACCGACAGGCGCCGGACTCCGCGCGAACGCCGCCCTGCAGTGTATTGCCCTGTGGATAAACGCAATTCGACCCTGGAAACGTGCTATGGCCAAGTCCGTCAGGTCCGCCCGGACCTCAGGTCTGTCAGGTCCGCCTGCACCTCAGGTCTGTGGCACGAGGCTGAACGCGCCCTCTTCCTCCTGCGCGTTGTGCAGCCGCAACACGGCATACAGCCCGTAGAGCAGGCGCCGCAGCTCGACGACGTCCTCAGGCTGGACGGTCTCGACCTCAAGGCCCATCAGCAGCCGCCGCAGCCGGGAGACCTGGTGCTCGACCTCGGCGTGCGTGCGGCTCATCGCCGCGGTCGCGTCCGTCCCCCCGAGCGCCCGGTCGACCAGCGGAACGAGCAGCTCCTCGTCGGCACGTTCGTGCGGAAGGAGCTCGCGCTCCAACCGGTCCAGCAGCGCATGCACCGGAACAAGGTCGGACTCTCGCTTCGAGAGTCCGTCGGCCACCGACCGAATCTTCTCGATCAACGGGAGTACGGCGTCGTGCTCGGCCCGCAGTCGCAGCGCGGTGGCGACGTCCGCGGGGGCCATCGCGATCGTGTGCACCTCGCCGGGCAGCACAGCCCGCAGCGCGATGCCGATCGCCAACACGTCGATGACCTCCTGCACGACTGCGCCGGCCGCGGGCGGAAGGTACCCCAGCGCGGCAACGACCATCGCGGCGAGCGACAGACCCATACCGACCAGGACGGACTGCAGAGCAATCCCCTTTGAGCGCCGGGCAATGAGGATCGCGTCGGCGAGGGCGTCGACCCGGTCGACCGTGAGTACGACGTCGGCCGCCTCGGATGACGCGGTCGCCCCCCGCGCCGCGAGCGCCACCCCAACCCCCGCCGCCGCGAGGGCTGGTGCGTCGTTGATGCCGTCGCCGACCATGATCGTCGCGCCCCGCGCCGACTCGTGCTGGATCGCGGCAAGCTTGTCGGCGGGATCGCAGTCGGCCAGCACTGTGTCGACGCCCACGATGCGCCCGACCATGTCCGCGATGTCGGCACGGTCGCCGGTAACCAGCACGACGCGCGTGATCCCGGCTTCGCGCAGCGCGCGAACCATCCTGGGGGAGTCTGGCCGAATCGTGTCCTCGAGCAGGAACGCGCCGGCGGGCTCGTCATCGACGGCGACGAAGACGGTCAGGGAGCCGTCCAGATCGGCGCGACGACGCACCTGGCGCACCCACGGCGGCGCGGTCTCGCCGACGATCCATGCGGCCTTGCCCACCTTCACCCGGTGTATGCCGACGGTCCCCTCCAGTCCGTAGCCGTGCACTTCTTTGACGTCCTCGGGCATCTGGAGGGCCAACCCGCGCCGGGTGCCGCCGGTGACGATGGCGCCGGCCAGGACGTGCGCCGAGACCTGGTCGAGGGAGGCGGCGAGCCGCAGCACCTCGTCGGCATCCATGGTGTCGCTGGCCGTGACCACGTCGGCCAGGACCGGGTGCCCCTGGGTCAGCGTGCCGGTCTTGTCGAAGAGCATCACGTGTCCGCCGGCCAGCCGTTCGAGGGCGCTGCCGCCCTTGATGACGACTCCAATGTGAGCGGCACGGGACAATCCGGACATGATCGCGATCGGGGCCGCGAGCAGCAGCGGGCACGGCGTGGCGACCACGAGCACGGCGACCGCACGGACGGCATCCCCGCTGAGCGCCCAGGACGCACCTGCGAGGGCGAGCGTGAGCGGCACGAAGAGGATGGCGAAGCGGTCGGCCGCGCGCACGAACGGCGCCGACGAGGCCTGGGCCTGTTCGACCAGACGCACCACGCCGGCGTATGTCGACTCCGCGGCCAGCGCTGTCGCGACCAAGTCTATCGGCTGCCCCGCGTTGACCACACCGCTGCGGACGGCGTCTCCGGCGAGCCGCTCGACCGGCAACGGCTCACCGGTGAGCGCGGACTCATCCAGCACGGCGGGGGAGCGGAGCCGTCCGTCGACCGGGACGATCTCGCCCGTGCCCACGAGCAGAAGGTCGCCGACGACGACGTCGTCCACCGGGATCTCGACGACCCCGTCCTCGACGCGGCGTCGGGCGGTGCGGGGAGCGCGCTCGACCAGAAGGCTCAGCTCACGACGCGCCCGCGCGGCCGCCCGGGCCTCGAGGAGCTGCCCGCTGGCGAGCATGACCGTGATCATCGCCCCGGCGAACGGCTCGTTGACTACGATGGCGCCGGCCAGGGCGAGCACCGCGATGACATCGACGCTCAGCTGACCGCGCCGGATCGCGCTGATCGTCCAGGAGATGGAGAAGCCGAGGCCCAGGACGTTGCCGGCGATCCACAGGACGCGGGCCGGCGTGTCGGCATTCAGCAGCCACGCCGCGCCTCCGGCGAGCAGCAGCACCGTGGAGACGGAGAACAGAAGAGTTTCCTTGCTTGCACGCAAACGGGTCACGCGCGTCATTGTCCCGACTTACGTGGCTGGGGCACAGAGTCGAAAGGCCCGCCTTACTCGTGTGACTTCCGAGGCATGGATGGCCGACACATCGAGCAGGTGCGCCGATCTCCTCCGATCGTGAATCGGCCAGGAGCGGCTGAAACCGTTGAAGGGCAAGTGGTTGGCGCTTTGTTCTGGCGTCCAGTCGAAACAGACAAAATCGATAAACCGAACAATATTCCCCACAAGGTTGTGTTTTGGGCCATCGTCGTGCAGGCTTGTAAGCGCTTACATATACGGAGGCGGTCAATGGCGACCAGCGGACAGGGCACTCGCCCCACGACGATCTACTCCGTTGCGCAGCTTGCCGGCGTGTCGATCGCCACCGTCTCGCGAGTGCTCCAGGGGACCGGCGCCACCTCTCCGCAGATCCGGGCGCAGGTGCTCCAAGCCGTCGAGGATCTCGAGTACGTGCCTCGTCGATCGGCGCGAAGTCTGGCCGTCCAGCGCCATGACGCCCAGGGGCTCGTAGTCCATGACCTGACCGGCCCGTACTACTCCGAGCTGCTGATGGGCTATGAGTCCGCCGCTGCCCAGTTCGGCAAGAGCGTCATCATCGTGGTCACCGGTCAGCGTGAGGACCCGGAGCGGGCCGTGCGTGAGCTCGAGAGCCGCGTGGACGGCCTCGTACTGGCCAACTCGACACTTCCGGACGACGAGGCGCGCGCCCTCGGCCGGCGTACCCCAGTGGTTCTGCTCGCCCGTCCGACCGTGCCTGGCTGTGACTCCGTCTCGGCCGAGAACGTCCCGAGCGCAAGGGCGCTCACCGATCACCTCATTGCCCATGGCAGACGCCGGCTGTTCTTCGTCGGTGACCCCGACGGCTCACCAGACGTCCAGGAGCGCTATCGCGGATTCACCGCGGCGCTGTCCTCCTCGGACGCGTCCGCCGTCGGCCCGGCCATCCGGGTCGACTTCCGTGAGCACTCGGGTGCAGAGGTCGCGGCTCAAATCATGGGTGAGGTCAACGGGCCGGATGCGCTGGTCTGCGCCAACGACGAGCTGGCCCTGTCAACGATGAAGGCGTTGCAGCGCGCCGGCGTCAAGGTCCCGGAAGACATCGCCATCGTGGGCTGGGACGACGTCATGACTGCCCGCTATGTCAGCCCCGGACTGACCACGGTTCGTCAGCCCCTCTTCGAGCTGGGCCGCCTTGCAGCGACCCGGCTCCACGAACGTATTGCCGGCGCCCCCGTGGGTCCGGAACCACGGATCCTGCCGACCGAGCTGGTCTTGCGGTCGTCGTGTGGCTGTCCCGAGACGGACGACCGCGACGCGCCGTGGGTCACCAGCTGAGGCAGAACCACCGCACTCGGGCAACCCCGCCCGACCTAGGAGGAAACAGAAGATGAAACGCAACATCCGCATCACCGCAGTGGTGGCGCTCGCCCTGACGACCAGCATGGGGCTCGCAGCCTGTGGCCGGTCCGCGGACACGGGCGCCAAGGCCACAGATACGGCCGCGACCGTGAGTTCAGGCAAGGCCACGGGCACGATCACGGTATGGGCCATGGGCGCAGAGGGCGACAACCTGCCCAAGCTGACCAAGGACTTCGAGGCAGCCAACCCGGGCGTCACGGTTGAGGT
>Ga0075530_1000335_pt1 | contig 21969 bp, 19 predicted proteins | sample NGEPerD_2_FD_75101 | JGI IMG/M metagenome (GOLD analysis project Ga0075530, IMG submission 75101) | Arctic peat soil microbial communities from the Barrow Environmental Observatory site, Barrow, Alaska, USA - NGEE PermafrostL1-D | ecosystem: Environmental > Terrestrial > Soil > Wetlands > Peat ... | reverse complement strand
GCTGGCGCGGCATCGCCACCCGCTACGACAAGCACGCCCGCAACTACCGCGCCGGAGTCGTCCTTGCCAGCGTCGTCCTGTTCTGGCTCCGATGATCCGTCAGACACGCCCTAGCTAGCACCGGCACGGACCCCACCAGGTCCTACAGCGCGCCTCCGATCGGGCGACTGGCCACCGCGACGACGACGAAGCCCGCCGTCCGCAGCGCGGCATCACCGCGCTCGAGCCCGTAGGCGTTGGTCAGGTAGGTCGGCAGGTAGACGCTGAAGGCGACGAAGCCACCGAACCCGATGGCGTACAGCAGCGACAGCTGCAGTGTCACGGGGCGGCGCAGGGTCGCCCAGGTACGCCCCAGGAACGACCCCGTAGCCGGTGTCCGGCCGGGCGCGTCCCGTAGCAGCAGCCACGAGACGGCCGAGAACAGGGCCAGGGCGACGGCGACGATCACGAAAGGCGCCGGGCGCCCCCAGCGGTCGGCGATCTGCACCGTGCTGAACGCGGACAAGGCCGTGCCCCCCATACCCGCGCCGAACACGCCCAGAGCCATGCCCCTGCGTCTTGGCGGGAACCACGCGTTCACGAGCGGGACGCCGACGACGAACGCCGTCCCGCCGAGACCGAGGAAGAATCCGCCGACCAGCACCGCGGCGTAGCTGGACCCGGCCAGTCCGACGAGGAGGACCGGCAAGGTCGTCAGAGCACTGACCAGGGGGAACATCACGCGGGCACCGAACCGGTCGGTCAGGGCGCCGACCGGGACCCGTCCCAGCGATCCGACGACGACCGGGACGGCGACGAGGAGCGCCTGCTGGGAAGCGGTGAGCCCGAACTCCTCGGCGTAGGCCGACCCCAGCGGGCTGACCAGCGCCCAGGCCCAGAAGCAAATAGCGAAACCGGCGGTGGCAAGGATCAGCATCGTCCTGGCGCGGCGGATGTTCGGCACGGGTCGCTGGTCGGTCGACGGCATCCGCGCTCCTCCCGGGCGCTCGTACCTCACAGCGATAGCCGCGCTGTCCGCTGAAGCATCCCATCGGGACGTGGGCAGGACCCACCCCCGTGACGCCTCGAGAAGGACGCGCTGCCCGCCCATGGATCAACGGTCGGTTGACCGGACCAGGGGGCAGCAGGGCCGAAGGTCCCACGAACCACGCGACAGGGTGAGGGCCTTTGGCCCTCCCCGCCTCGGTGTGGGACGACGACGCTCGCGTCATGGGCCGACCTGACCTTCCTCAACACGACGCGCCGCTGATCGAAGAGCTGGCGACTTCCGAGTCGTGGCAGCTGCTCCGCGGTGCGAACGTCGGCCGTCTCGCCGTCGTGGCCGGCAACCGACCCGACGTGTTCCCGGTCAACTACCTGGTCGATCAGGGCACCGTCGTGTTCCGTACCCAGGTGGGCACGAAGCTCGCGGCGACAGCTGCCGGCATGCCGGTGGCGTTCGAGGTGGACGGTTTCGACGACGACGGACGTGCGTGGAGCGTCGTCATCCACGGCTACGCCCGCGATGTCCGGGGGCTGCACGAGCTCGTGGAGACCTACGCCCTTCCCCTGATCGCGTTCCAGCCCGGGGACAAGCCGTTCTTCGTCCGCCTCGAAGCCGACGACATCAGTGGACGTCGCTTCTCACCGCAGCGCACCGGCACAGACCTCGCCGACCAGAAGCCGGCAACTCCCGGGAGCACGCCATGAACTCACCCACTGACCGCGTCATCGTCGGCTACGACGGGTCGGATCCCTCCGCGGCGGCGGTGGAGTGGGCGGCGACCGAGGCGTCCCGCCGCGGGTCGCCACTGTGCGTGTTCTACTGCGCCCCGTACGACCCCGTCGTGCCGGGACAATTCGGGCTGGGTGCGTGGCGGCCCACCGAGTTCTTGTCCGGTGCCCGGGCCGTGGCCGAACAGGGTGCCGACCTGGCCCGTAAGGCGGCGGACGACGTGGTCGTGACGACTGAGACCGCGATGGGCGGTGTAGCGGGGGCCCTTGTCCACGCGTCCCGGGACTACGGGCTCGTCGTCGTGGGATCGCGAGGTCACGGTCCCGTGGCAGGGCTGGTGCTCGGGTCGGTCGCGTTCGCGGTGGCAGCGCACGCGCCGTCGCCGGTCGTGGTCGTGCGCGGCGACCCGACCCGCATCCCGGACCACGACCATCCCGTTGTGGTGGGTGTCGATGGGTCACCGTCCTCGCTCTCCGCGGCGCGCTTCGTCGCGGGCGTCGCCGCGAGCGCGGGCGCACCGCTGCAGGTGGTATCTGCCTGGGATCCGTCTGCCTGGGAGTCGTGGGCGATCGGGTACACCGCTGCTGAGCACCTGCCCGCCGGCCGGGCCGCGGAGCGCCGCGCGGCCGAGGATGCCGTAGAGCGAGCCGTCGACGTCGTCCGCGAGGACCATCCGTGGATCGATGTGCGGACGACGGTGGTCGAGGTGTCGCCCACCTTGGCTCTGGTCTCGGCCTCGGCGGACGCCGGACTGGTGGTCGTGGGTTCCCGAGGTCGCGGCGGCTTCACCGGGCTGCTGCTGGGGTCGATCAGCCACGGCGTCATCCACGGGGCGCTGTGCCCGGTGGCGGTCGTCAAACGCTGAGGCGGCGGAGTGGGGACTTTCGGCCCGGACGTCGGGGTCTTCACGCCCTTCAGGGGGATTGCTCGGCCGGGCAGGCTCGACACGACAGAGACCAGAGCGCCTGTGGGCGCCGATTGAGGAGGGCAACGATGACCACCACATCCAGTGGCCAAGGAACGATCCGCATGCCTGACCCGGACTTCGTCCACCCGGAGCTGCACGCGCCGGAGGGGGGCGCCGGCCGGGCGTTCCGTTACGTCGCGGCGGCCCTGCGGCTCAGCCTTGGATGGGTGTTCCTCTGGGCCTTCCTGGACAAGACCTTCGGGTGGGGGTACGCGACACCGAGCGAGGGTGCCTGGATTAACGGCGGCGAGCCGACCCGGGGATTCCTGGAGAACGGCGCCACCGGGCCGTTCGCCGACTTCTACCGCGGCATCGCCGGGGACTCCTGGGCCGACTGGCTCTTCATGCTCGGCCTGCTCGGCATCGGTGTCGCCCTGATGGCTGGCGTCGCGATGCGGATCGCCGCCGCCGCGGGCGCGTTGATGATGACCCTCATGTACACGGTCGTGCTGCCCCCGGACAACAACCCGTTCATGGACGACCACATCGTGTACGCGCTCGTACTGGTGGCGCTGGCCCTGGTCGGGGCCGGTCACACGCTCGGCCTGGGCAAGCAGTGGGAGCGAATCCCGTTGGTGCGCAGGTCAGCGCTGCTGAAGTGAGTTGAGCCGCCAACCGGGGCGGTGGGTCGACAGACCCGCCGCCCCGCCGTCCGGCCCCTGACGAAGACGTGAGGCCGATGCACGCCACCCTGACCACCGACTCCGGGTCTGGCCCCGTGGAGGACCTCGCGGACCTGACGTCGGGGTTGCTCGGCCCGGGATTCTCGTGGCTGGATCTCGAGGACCCCCCACCCGACGTGGTGGGGAACCTGACGGAACTGGCCGCGCGGCTCGGGATCAGCCTGAGAGCACTGGTTTCCGGGCGACTCGGCGACCTTACGGCGCGCTGCGAGGTCGAAGGCGACACGTGCGACCTCGTCGTGCCGGTCGTCACTGACGAGAGCGTCGAGTGGTTACGGATCATTGGCGGCGGCAACCGGCTCCTGACGGTGCACCACGGACGATCCACCCTGCTTGACGTCGTCAGGCCACGCGTTCTCCCAGGTCGACCCGTATCCGGAAGCGCCCTGGTCTTCGCCCTGTTCGCCGACGAGGCGGTGCTGACGTTCCGGTCTGCGCTGCAGCCCTTGCGCGAGAGGCTCGACGATCTCGAGGAGATGCTGCTCGATGACCCGGGCCGTGATCACGTGGCCGAGGTGGCGCGCCTGCGCCGCTACCTGCGGGCCCTGCGACGGGCGATCGCTCCCTACGGCATCGCCGTGCGGTCCTTGAACGAGCGGCTGGTCTCGCGCGACGACGTCGGCGTCGAGCTGCGATCAGTGGTCAGTGCGCACGCCCGCGAGGTCGAGGCGGTAGAGCAGGTGATCGAGGCGGTCGCGCTGAGCAGCTCCCACGCACTCGACCTGCACCAGTCTCTGGTGGCGAACCGGCAGAGCCAGGTCGTCAACCGGCTCACGGTGGTGTCGCTCGTCTTCCTCCCGCTCACGTTCCTCACCGGCTTCTTCGGGATGAACTTTGGCTACCTGGTCGACCACGTCGCCGGTCCGGCGGCCTTCTGGGGCCTCGGACTTGGTCTTCCCGCCGCGGCCCTCGTTGCGATAGGCGCCCTCGCCCGTCGGCAGTGGGGCAGCGCGATCGACCGACCAGGCGCCAGGTCCTAGCAAGGCAACGGGACGCGCGGTCCGCTCAGCGCAGCCCCAGTGCCCGGGCCTCCTCCGTCAGCTCGTCCCGGACGCGCGGATGGGCCGCGTGGTCGATGAGGCGCCGCGCCTGCTCGCGCTCATCGACTCCCCACAACTCGGCCTCGCCCTGCTCGGTGACGACCACGCTGGGCTGGAACGAGGTCACCGGCTCGTCGACGAGCGGCACGATGCCCGAGCTGTCGGCACGCGGATGCCAGGAGCGTAGGGCCACCATCGCCTGGCCTCCGGGGCTCTGCAGGGCGCCACCGACGAAGTCGCTCTGCCCCCCGAAACCGGAGTAGATGTGGCCGCCGATCCGGGAGGCGTTCACCTGGCCGAAGAGATCGACCTGCAGGCCGGAGTTGATCGAGGTCATGGCCGGCTGGGAGGCGATCAGACCTGGCGCGTTGGTGCGCTCGGTGCGCAGCATCAGCACCCGCGGGTTGCCGTCGAGCCAGTCGTAGAGCTGCTGGGAGCCGAAGACGAACGACGCCGTGACGGGTGCCGCGGCATCCAGGGCCCCTGCCTCGTCCAGCGCCATCACGCCGTCGCTGAACATCTCCGTCCAGACCCGCAGCCGCCGGTGGCCGCGCAGTCCAGCCAGTGCCGCGTCCGGCACGGCGCCGATCCCGGTCTGCAGGGTCGCGCCGTCGGGCACTCGCGCCGCGACCCGTGCCCCGATCTCGCGTGCCGCGTCGTCCGCGTCCCCGCGCGGCGTGTGCGCGACCAGTGGGACGTCGGCCTCGACACCGACATCGATGTGCTCGACCGGCAGCACGGAATCGCCCGACGTCCACGGCATCCGCGGGTTGAGCTGGGCCAGGACGAGGCCTCCCCGTGCCCTTGCCGCGTCCACCGCGGCGGGCAGCACGTTCACCTCCGTTCCCAACGACACCGAGCCCGAGCGGGGTGTCGTCGTGTGCAGTACGACGACATCGGGCGCCAGGGTGGTCGAGAAGAGGCGTGGCACGAGCGAGAGGCGGCTGGGTACGTACGACAGGTTCGGGTGACCACGCATGCCGGGCCCGACGAATACCGTCTCGGGCACCACCCCGTCTCTCAGTGGGATCCCGGGCTGGGCGTTGAGCGCGAACAGCCGGTAGGCCTCCACGTTGGCGTCGACGGCGGCCAGCAGCGCGTAGGGGGTCGCGTGGTTACCGCTGACGACGACCCGAGGGTGCGCCCGCACGGAGGCGAGCACGCGGCCGAGGGCATCAGCCTCGACGAGCCTCACGGACCACTGTCTCTCAGTCCGTGGGCGCAGATGGCGCAAGGGGCACCGACCAGTGAAGCAGCGTGCCGCCGAGCTCGCTGGCCGTCACGTCCAGGCAGCCGCCCCGGGCCGTGGCACGCTCGGCAAGGTTGGCCAGGCCACTGCTGCGATGACCGGCGCGGGGCGGCCCGATCCCGTCATCGTCCACGCGCACCTCGATCCGGTCACCGGCGATCAGCGCGACCGTCACGGCCGTGGCCTTCGCGTGCCGAGCGACGTTCGCCAGGCTCTCGCGGACTACCGCCACCACATCGGCCCCGACCCCCGGCGGCACGGCTGACATCGGCCCTTCGGTGCGCAGACGGGGCATGAAGCCCAGGACGTCGCGTGCCTGGACGACCTCGTCGTCCACCTCGCGGCGTAGCCCGGCGGGGGCGGTCCGGTCGCCGAGACGGAAGATGGCGCTGCGGACGTCCTTGATGGTCCCGTCCAGGTCGTCGACGGCCTGCTCGAGCCGCTCGCGGACCTTCGGCCGGACGGCGTCCCGAGCTGCGGACTGGACCGTGAGACCGACCGCAAAGAGACGCTGGATGACCAGGTCATGAAGGTCGCGCGCAATCCGGTCCTGGTCCTCGAGAACGGCCAGCCTCGCCCGGTCGCGTTGTGCCGCGGCCACGTCCAGCGCCAGGGCCACCTGGTCAGCAAACGCTCCGATCAAGGCGAGGTCGACCGATGAGGCAACGCCCGTAGCACCCCTCGGCCAGCCCAGGACCACCGCGCCGTGGCACCAGTCGGCAGCCCACAGCGGCGCGATCACCAGCGGACCACACGCGAGCACACCACCGCCATCGCCGACCACCGGCTGCCGAACCGCGACCGTCTCGGCCGCCATTTCCCGAAGCCGGTAGTCGGCAGCGACATCGTCGGAGACGTCGCCACAGCTAGCCACGACCGCAAGATCGTCGGTGCCTGGCATCACGCCGTCCTGCTCACCGGCCGGGCGCAGGAGCACCGCGACCCCCGCCCCTGACCCCCGCACCGCGGACTCGACGACCGCAGCCGCCGCCGATCCGTCGTCGGCACCACCGGTGATCACCTGGATGCAGGAGGCCGTCGCCGCCAACCAGTCCTCCCGGCGGCGGCTGGAGGCGTACAGCCGCGCATTCTCCACGGCGATCCCGGCGGCGGCGGCCAGAGCGACGACGACCTCCTCGTCCTGCTGCGTGAAGTCCTGCCGGTCCGTGTCCGAACCCTGCTTCTCGGCGAGGTACAGGTTGCCGAAGACCTCGTCACGGGTCCTGACCGGGACACCGAGGAAGCTGTGCATCGGCGGGTGGTTGGCGGGGAAGCCGACGGACTGCGGATGCTTGCCGATGTCGTGCAGGCGCAGCGGGCGCGGGTCCTCGATCAGCAGCCCGAGGACGCCGCGCCCGGTCGGCAGGTCGCCGATGCGCCGCCGGGCTTCGTCGTCGATGCCGTCGGTGACGAACTCGACGAGGCGTCCGTCGTCGCCGATCACTCCCAGAGCTCCGTAGCGGGCGTCGACCAGTGCGCACGCGGTGGAGACGATGCGATCCAGCACGACCGAGAGCTCGAGCTCGGAGGACACCGCGACGACGGCGTCCAGCAGCGCGCTGAGCCGGTCGTGCGCACGGCGGACGGCGCCGGCACGGTCTCGCAGCTCCCCGAGCAGGTCGTCCAGGTCGACACGGGACAGTGCCGGTACCAGGCCGGCCTCGCTCCCGCGCGCGTCCACCCGGCCGATGCTAGACCGATGCTCGCGAGCTTCGCTGCGGATCGCTGTCGGCGGCAGCGACGCGGCCCGGGTGCACCACCGCGACCAGGCACTGAGCTCTCTGCAGCACCTCCCGGCTGACCGAGCCGAGCAGCATCGAGCGCAGCCCGCCGCGTCCGCGAGTGCCCACGACGACCAGGCGCGCGTCGCGGGCGTGGCGCAGCAGCGCCTCCACCGGGTGGGTCTGGACCACCAGCGGCTCGACGGTCAGGTCCGGGTAGGACTCGCGCAGCCCCGCAAGCGACTCGCCCAGCACCGCCTGCGCCTCCTGCAGGGCTGGGTCGTCCGGGCCGCTGACGAAACCCATCGGGTCGACGACCGGTGGGACGGCGAACACGGCACGCAGCGCGACCCCGTGACGGTCCGCCTCGTCTGCGGCGAGCCGGACGGCGGCAGCGGAGGCCTCGGAGCCGTCCACCCCGACGATGACCGGATCGTCGGGACGAGGCCGCGGCCCCTTCACCACCAGGACGGGGCAGTGGGCGTGCGCGGCCACGGCGGTGCTGGTCGAGCCGAGCAGCATCCGGGCCACCGGCCGGTGTCCGTGGCTGCCGACGACCAGGAGGTCGTCCAGGCGGCAGGCCCTCAGCACGATGGCGGGAGCCGGCCCGACCTGGACCGCCGCGGTGACCCGGTCGGTGCCCAGGAGGTCCTCTGCGCCCGCCGCGGCACCCAGCAGCGCCTGCCTCGCCTTGTCGAGGTAGGGGGTGAACCTGACCGGCATGGTGGCCGCAATGTCGACTGCGGTGACTATGTGCAGCGGCGTTCCGCGGCCGGCGGCCTCGTCCACCGCGACCTGTAGCGCGGCCCGCGACGACGCCGAACCGTCGAACGCGGCAACGATCCGCATGATCGGTGGAGCCGAGCTTGTCACGATGACCTCCAACGGTGCCGGTGTTCGTGCCTGGGCTCCGGCAGGAGCCCTGCCAGTACTGTCCCTCGGCCAGACGCGACCGAACAGCGCCGGATGACCCGACAAGGACAGGACGAAGGTCCTCCCACGCGCGGAGCCCGAGGGCGCACACTGGTCCGATGGACACGATCACGGTCTACCTGCTCGACGACCACGAGGTGGTGCGCACGGGTCTGCGCCAGCTGCTGGAGTCCGAGCCCGACATCACGGTCGTCGGGGAGTCGGCCTCGGCCGCCGAGGCCCAGCGGCGCATCCCCGCCATCCGTCCCGACGTCGCGGTCCTGGACGCGCGGCTGCCGGACGGCAGCGGGATCGAGGTGTGCCGAGAGATCCGCTCACGCGATCCCGAGATCAGGGCACTGATCCTCACGTCCTTCGACGACGACGAGGCCCTCTTCGCCGCGATCATGGCCGGGGCCGCCGGCTACGTGCTCAAGGACATCCGCAGCTCCGACCTGGTGCACGGCATCCGTACGGTGGCCGCCGGTGGATCGCTGCTCGACCCTGCCCACACCGGCCAGGTGCTCGAGCGGCTGCGTAACGGACCCAAGGAGGACCCGAGGCTGGGCGCGCTCACGGGCCAAGAGAAGCGCATCCTGCTGCTGATCGCCGACGGACTGTCCAACCGAGAGATCGCCGAGCAGATGTACCTGGCCGAGAAGACCGTCAAGAACTACGTCTCCAGCCTGCTCGCCAAGCTCGGCATGCAACGCCGGACCCAGGCCGCGGTGTTCGCGGTCACGCTCGACCAGAAGTGACATCGGCGCTCACGTCGTCCGCACGTCTCGCCGGCCGAACACGACAACCGCTGCGGCTCCCACCGCAACGGTGACCCCGAGCAGCAGCGCCGCACCGCCCAGGTCCAGCCCGTTCTCCAGCGGCCTGCCGGCAAACGCCCAGTGGAACGGTGAGACGTTCTGCCACGGCCGGAGCCAGTCCGCCAGCGGTCCCAGTGCCTCCACCAGGAAGGCGGACATGGCCAGGGCGAGGGGGATGCCGATCGCCACCGCACGCCGACCGGTCAAAGCACCCAGCGCGAGGGCCGCCGCCCCGAACGGCAGCGAGAGCAGGGCGGCCCCGGCCGTTGCGGCGAGCACGTGGCTGGTCGCGACGTCGAGCTCGACCAAGCCCACCCCGACCAGCAGAGTCACGGCCACCACGCCCGCCACGATGATGACCGAGGCCAACAGGGCGGACGCCTTGCCTGCCAGCATCACCGCCCGACGCAGCGGTAGCGCGAGGAGAAGGTCGGCCGTCCCCCGCTCCTCCTCGGCGGCCGTGGCCGCGGCACCCGTGGCGACCGCCACCGCCAGCAGCACGAGAGGGACCACGAGGCTGAACAGCTCCGCGTGCAGGTAGCCGGGCCCCGTTCCGTAGTCCTGCAGGCCGAAGGCCTCGCGGAGCCCCTCGGGGTAGCTCTGCAGAAGCTCATCCAGGCTTTGCGCGGACCGTGAGACCGACGGGTAGACCGCCAGCTGGAGGACGGCGATCAGCACGACACCGACCGACCACGCGAGCAGGGACCGCCAGCGCTGTTCCAACGACCTCGCGGTCAGTAGCACGACCTGGCGCACCTCACTGGACACGGGTCCTCCCGGTACGAACGACGTCGAGAAACGCGTCCTCGAGGTCTGGGTCGTGAGTGTGGACATCCACCACGCCGTTGAGCACCGCGACCTCCAACAGGTCGGTCAGCCGCCCGCTGACGTGGCAGACGGCCGTGCGGCCCCGGACCTCGACGCTACGGACCCCCGGGACGGCGCCCAGGGCGGCGGGAGGTGGGTGCTCGAAGTCCAGCTCGACCATGCGGGTCGCCCGCTCCCGCAGGTGGTCGACGGTGTCGACCACGGTCAATGCCCCGCCGACGACGATGCCCGCCCGGTCTGCCATCTGCTCGACCTCGGCCAGCACGTGGGACGACAAGAAGACAGTCGCACCTTCCAGTACCACCTCTCGCACCAACCGGTGGAACTGGACCTGCACCAACGGATCCAGTCCGCTCGTCGGCTCATCCAGCACCAGCAGGGAGGATGCCGGTCGAACACGTCCAGCACCGCTCGGCGCAGCGCCTTGGACCCGTCCAGCACCACCAGGATCGGCCGGGCCACGTCCATGCCGCGCTCACGCAGCCCGACGCACAACTCGGTCACGAGGGTGGCGTTCTCGGTCGAGCCCTCCACCACGGCCAGGGGGTGCTTGGTCCCGCCCGAGTCGATGCCGAGGGCGACCACGCAGCACGACTCGGCGAAGTGCACCCCGTCGACCATCAATGCGACCAGGTCCAGCTCGGACAGGTCCGCGGCGAGCAGCTCGGCCAGGGCGGTCTCGGTCAGCTTGACGAACTTGCGCGAGACCGCCGACTTGCTCGTGGCGGTCGCGGACTCGGTGACCGCCGCACCGACCGGCTCGAGGCCGACGCCGTAGCGGCGACTCGACAGACCCGACAGCATCCGCTCCATCGCCATCTTCCCCGAGGATCTCGGTCGAGGAGAACAGCTCGTACGCCGGCACCGCCAGCTCACCGGCGCCGTCAGCGGCGCGCACCCGCGGCCGCTGCACGCCCACCCGGCGCCCGCCCAGGGTCACCGACCCGGCCTCGGAGCCGTGGCGCACCGCCACCCGCTCGGGGTCGTGCCCCCCGCGCGGGCCGGCCAACGCGGCAACGTCGGCGTCCATCAACGTTCCCATCACCTGCAGGCCGGCGCCCACAGCCAGGGCCAACAGGCCCTCGGTCATGTCCTGCGCGATGCCAGCCATCGCCACGCTCACCCGCTCCGGAACGGTGAGCGCGCTCGTGTCCAACGTCGTGGTCTGGTACTTCTTGGTCACGGTGGTCCCCTGTCTCTGCTGGGTCGTCTTTGGCGGACGCCCAACACCTACCGCAAGGCAGGCGTCAGGCGGGGGACCGCCACCTCAAGTTCCACGAGAGCCGGGAGTGCGCCCAGTGAGCGAGGGAGGTCACGACGATGAAGACGTGATCTGACTTGTTCTGAAGCTCGTCGTCGCCAGCCGGTGTGAGTCCGGTCCGGGTAGCCGCCAGGGGGCCCGGTAGCAGGCTGCCGGCGTCGGGGGGAAACGCCCGGCGTCGAAGCGCAGCGTCAAGAGCCCTTCAAGGGGGAGCAACTACACGGTCCGCAGCATCAAGCGAAGCCTGCCGCGTCGTTAACGTGCCTGCCTTCGGGTGGGAGCAAGGGAGAGCCGAGCCCGGTCCTTCGGGGCGAAGGCCATGGAAGCGGTGAAGAGCCTGGAACGCAGCCGCGAAGAACTCCCCGGCGTAGAGGGCGTGGAACGTGTAGAAGGTGACGGCGGGAACTGGGGAGGCCCTCCCCGGCCGATGCGGGCTGCGTGCCCCGCGGGGAACGGCGGCGTCCTATAACCGGTGATGAGCCGGGAAGTGGGCGGCGTGCCGGGAGGGCGTCGGAGGCGGTCGTAGTACCGATCGAGCCGGACGGACAACATAACCGCCGGTGATGGGAAGGGCCGCTACTTCGTCCATGCGTATGCGGTGAAGGAGGGGCCGGTGAGTGCCCTGGTGGCTAGTCCCGCCCTTGGCGTCGAGGAACTCGACGCGGTCCGTGCCTTGCAGCATGCGCTTTACCGGTCGGCCAAGGCCGATCCCGGACGTCGGTTCCACGCGCTGCATGACAAGGTCCTGCGCAGGGACGTCATGTGGCGGGCGTGGGTCCAGGTGCGCCGTAACAACGGCGCAGCCGGCATCGACCAGGTCACCCTGGAGGCGGTCGAGCAGTACGGGGTGTCCCGGCTGCTCGATGAGCTGGTCGCGGACATGAAGGGCGGCAAGTGGCGACCGGTTCCGGCGCGTCGGGTGTTCATCCCTAAACCCGGCAGCACCGAACGGCGCCCGTTGTCGATCCCGACAGTGCGCGACCGGATCGTGCAGGCGGCGTTGAAGATCGTGCTTGAGCCGATTTTCGAGGCCGACTTCCTGCCGTGCTCGTTCGGGTTCCGGCCCAAACGTGCGGCGCATGACGCCTTGCAAGTCCTGTTGGACGAGTCGTTCGCAGGAAAGCTATGGGTGGTTGAGACGGACATCGCCAACTGTTTCGAGGCGATTCCGCACGACAGGTTGATGCAGGCGGTGCAGGAACGGGTCTGTGATCAGGCCGTGCTGAAGCTGCTGCGCGCGATTCTGCGCACGGGAGTAATGCAGGACGGTCAGGTCCGGCGCGTGGTCACCGGCACTCCCCAGGGCGGGGTGATTTCCCCGCTGCTCTGCAACGTCTACCTGCACCGGTTCGACCGGGCGTGGAGACCTGCATACGGGAGGCTGGCCCGTTACGCCGACGACCTGGTGGTGATGTGTCGGACGCAGGGTCAGGCCCAAGCCGCGCTAGCGCGGCTGACGGCGCTGCTGACCGATCTCGGGTTGGAGCCCAAGGCGGCGAAGACTCGGATCGTGCACCTGCAGGTGGGCGGGGACGGGTTCGATTTCCTCGGCTTTCACCACCGGTGGGTCTCCACCCGGGCGGTGCACAACACGCGCCGCCTGACGTTCCTGGCCCGATGGCCCTCACGCAAGGCGGCACAACATGCCCGCGATCGGATCCGTGATCTCACGGCCCGCTCGCGGCTCGCGGTGCCAGTCGAGAAGGTCGTGCGCGATGTGAACGTCTTCGTGCGCGGCTGGGCCGGGTACTTCCGTTACGGGAACTCGGCCGAGTCCTTCGACAAGATCAGCGCCTATGCAGACGAACGGATGTGCCTGTTCATCGGCAAACGCCACCAGCGTGGCCGCCGCTACGGACAGGCCATGCTCATCCATTCGGGCAACAGGCTGGGCCTGATCAACCTCAATGGAGCCGTTGTCGCCCCCAGGCCGAACCGGGCCTGGCGGGCTCCGGTCGAACACCGCCGGTGAAGGACGTCGGTGAGCCGTGTGCGGGAGAACCGCATGCACGGTTCGACGGGCGGGGGTTGGAAACGGAACGCGACCGCGTCACCGCGCCAACCCCCGACCCAACCAACCTCCCAGCAGGTCCGGACGGTGCATGAAAGCTTGAACGAGCCCCAGCTTCTGCCGGTTGCCCCTGGAGAGGTCACGCACGTGGCGACCAAGGTCCAGGTCGAAGCGCTCCGCAAGCGCGGTGTACCAGGCCGCCGGCACGCCGCCGCGCATCCCGCCCCAGAAGGCCAACAGCTCCCGAGCTGTCGCTCGCTCGTCGAAGGCGAGGTTACCGGGGACGTACCCGGCTCGAGCCCGGATCGCCGGGCCGTCGCGGGACAGGTCCATCCCCAGCACGCGTGCCGATCCCCGCGTCGGACGGATCAAGCCCATCAGCAGCCGGATCGTGGTCGTCTTGCCGGAGCCGTTCGGACCGAGGAAGCCGTAGACCTCGCTCGGGCGACCTCCAGGTCGAGGTCGCTGATTCCCACCTGGCGCCCGTAGTGCTTCGTGAGCCCCTCGGTGAGGATCGTCGCGTCCACCCTGTGCGTCAGGCTGACGTGAGACACCTCAGGTAGTGCTTCTTCCCTCTGCACGGGGCGAGACAGGTAGATCACGATGACGCTGACCAACGCTGACCTCCGCACGGTTTCCCTCGATGATGAGTCGATGGGTCCACGAGCTGAGCGCCCGCGACGGCGCACCTTCACCGCCGAGTACAAGCTGGCGGTGCTGGCCGAGTACGAGTCCGCCGAGCCGGGCGCCAAGGGCGCGATCTTGCGCCGGGAGGGTTTGTACTCCTCCCACCTGGTGGAGTGGCGCCGGGCCCGTGACGCCGGGGGGCTGTCCGGGCTGGGCGCCTCGCGCCGGACAGGTCGCCCGTCGGCCGAGCAGGTTCAGATCCAGCGGCTGCAGGCCCGCGCCGAGCGCGCTGAACGGGAGTTGACCAGGTCCCGGGCCGCGCTGGAGGTCATGGGAAAAGCACACGCGCTCTTGGAGATGCTCTCCGAGAGCGCGGACACCGAGCCGCGGTCGAAGCCGTGATCGCCCCAGCCGTCGACGAGCTCGCGGCATTGACCTCGACCGCACGGGCGTGCGACCTGCTCGGGCGGGCCCGGGCCAGCCACTACCGCACCAAGTCCCCCACCGTGCCCGCACCGCGCTCGCCGCGACCCACGCCGGCGAACGCGTTGACCGCCGCCGAGCGTCAGGAAGTCCTGAAGGTGTTGAACAGCGGCCGGTTCGTCGACAAGTCCGTCGCGCAGACCTGGGCGACGCTGCTGGACGAGGGCACCTACCTGTGCTCGAGGTCGACCATGCACCGGCTGCTGCGCGAAGCCGGCGCCTCCCGGGAACGACGCCGCCAGGCCGCCCACCCGGCCCGGGTCAAACCAGAGCTGGTTGCCACCGCCCCGGTGCAGGTCTGGTCCTGGGACATCACCAAGTGAGAATGACATCACAACGGCTCCAAGTGGGGCCACTTCAGGCTGGCACACTCACACCGTCACGGATCTGGTCGTGGGCGTCGTAGGCCGGGGTCTACACGTGCTCGGGGATGGCCGTGAGCAGGTCGGCGGTGTTGGGCCGGCAGGGAGAAACCGACCGAGTACGACAGGCAGGCGCTGGCCGGTCAGCCAGTCCAGGTAGGTCTGGGGAGATACACGTGAGCGCCGTCAGAACCGCCCTCACCAACCTCAGCGGTGCATCCGCGTGCAGCCGGTCCCGGGATTGGCAGGACCTTCGGCCCTGACGCGGCGAGTCAGGTACGGCGCACGCTGCTGGAACAGCCAAGCCGTCGGCGGATCTCTAGGAGGTCATCATGAAAGGGCTCGTCTACCACGGACCAGGCGCGAAGGCATGGGAGGACGTTGCTCGTCCCGAGCTTGCCGCAGATACCGACGCCATCATGCGGGTCGATACCACCACGATCTGCGGGACGGATCTGCACATCCTGAAGGGCGACGTGCCTGCGATGATCGATGGACGCATCATCGGTCACGAGGCGGTCGGCACCGTCGCGGAGGTCGGCGCCGCAGTCAAGAACGTGACGGTGGGCGACCGCGTCCTGGTGTCGTGCGTCAGCGCGTGTGGGGCGTGTCCCTTCTGTCGGGCAGGCCGCTACGGACAGTGCACCGGTGGGGGAGGGTGGATTCTCGGAAACGAGATCAACGGCACCCAAGCCGAGTACGTGCGCGTCCCGTTCGCGGACAACTCGACCTATCCGGCGCCGGAGGGCGTCAGCGACGAAGAGTTGTTGATGCTGGCCGACATCCTGCCTACTGGCTACGAGGTCGGGGTGCTCAACGGCCAGGTCCACCCTGGGGATGCCGTCGCCGTGGTCGGCGCGGGGCCAATTGGGCTCTCGGCCATCAGCGGCGCACGGTTGTTCAGCCCAAGCCTGGTCGTAGCGATCGATATGGCACCCTCCCGACTCGAGGCGGCCAAGCAGTTCGGCGCCGACGTCGTGGTGAACAACGCCGAGCAGGATCCGATCGCAGTCGTGCGGGAACTCACTGCTGGCCTTGGTGCCGACGTCGCGATCGAGGCCGTCGGGGTACCGGCGACCTTCGAGCTCGCTGCGGACCTGGTGCGACCGGTCGGGCGGGTCGCCAACGTCGGCGTGCACGGCAAGCCGGCCACGCTGCACCTGGAGCGGCTGTGGTCCAAAGACGTGACGATCACGACCGGGCTGGTCGACACGTACTCGACGCCGACCCTGCTGCGTCTGCTCACCAGCCACCAGATCGACGCGCAGCGCTTTGTCACCCACCGCTTCGGCCTCGACGAGTTCATGCAGGCCTACGACGTGTTCTCCCGCGCAAGCGAGACCGGGGCACTCAAGGTCGTCCTCAGCCGAAACAACTGACGGTGTACAACGGCCGCGGAACGCGCTCGGGCGAGTCTTCGGGCTGGACCTCGTGCTCCTGCACGCCCCCTCGGTGTGGGATTTCCGCGAGGAGGTCATCGTGCAAGGCCCACTCGCGGATGTGATCCCCTCGACGACCGAGTTCGAGATGTACCCGATCGGAATGACCAGCATCGCCGCCTACCTGGAGGCGAACAACTACAACACCCGCCTGGTGAACCTGGCCTACCGGATGCTGAGGACCCCGGGCTTCGACGTCCGGGCCCGCATCGCTCGGTTGAAGGCGCCGCTGTTCGGCATCGACCTGCACTGGCTGCCCCACGCCAACGGGGCGTTGGGCATCGCCGAACTCGTCAAGGAGATCCACCCAGAGGCGAAGGTGCTGCTCGGGGGCCTGTCGGCCAGCTACTTCCACGAGGAGTTGATGGGCAACCCGGCGGTGGACTTCGTGCTGCGCGGTGACTCGACCGAGGAACCGTGCCGGCAGCTGCTGCAGGCCTTGCGCGAAGGCACGCCGCTGGAGGCGGTGGAGAACCTGACCTGGAAGCGCCCGGACGGGTCGGTAGTGATCAACCCGTTATCCTTCGTGCCGGCTGATCTGGACTGGATCGACGTGCCAGCCTACGACTTCATGCTGCACGCGGTGTTCAAGTACCGCAGCTTCGCCGACTTCCTGCCCTACCTCGAGTGGCTGCGCTACCCCTCGACGATGCTGCTCAACTCCCGCGGCTGCACCTACGACTGCGCGATCTGCGGCGGGTCCCGCACCGCCTATCGCTCGGTCGCGGGCCGGGCCCGCGCGGGCATGCGCTCACCGGAGAAACTCGTCGCCGACGCGAAGCTGATCTCGACGTTCTCCCGGGCACCGATCTTCATGGTGCATGACCCACGCATCGGCGGGATCGCGCGAAGCAGCCGCTTCTTCGAACTGTTCGCTGCGGCGAAGATACCCAACGAACTCGTCATTGAGACGTTCTTCCCGGCCGGCCGGGACTTCTTCCACACGGTCGCCACCGCGACCCGAGCATGGAGTCTGCAGATCACCATCGAATCGCCGGATCCGGAGATCCGCAAAGTGAACGGTAAGTTCCCGGTCAGTAACGCCATCGTCGAAGAAACCCTGGCGGCCGCACTGGACGAGGGGTGCGAGAAGCTCGACTTGTTCTTCATGGTCGGCCTGTCCGGACAGACCCCGGAGAAGGCACTGGCCACCGTCGACTACTGCCGCCATCTCGTCGAGCGCTTCGGCGCGGACAAGCGTCTGCAGTTCTACGTCGCACCGCTCGGGCCGTTCCTCGACCCGGGTAGCCGCGCCTACGAGCACCCTGAGCAGCTCGGCTTCCACCGGCGGCTGACCACGTTGGCCGAGCATCGCCAAGCGCTGCTCGGCCCGACCTGGCAGGACATGCTCTCCTACGACACCGACTGGATGAGCCGCGAGGAGATCGTCGCGGTCACCTACCAGGTCGGCGGGGAGCTGAACGACCTCAAGTACGAAGCCGGGCTCATCGACGAGCACACCCACACGACCGTCGCGCAACATCTCACCTCGGGGGTTCGGATACTCGCCGAAGTCCAGGCACTGAGCACCGTCCCCGAACCGGAGCGACGCCGCAGGTTGAGGCTGCTCCAGCGCGCGTCGCAGGTCGCGAATACGTCAAGCATGGTGGGCGAAGACGAGTTGAAGTGGAAGATGGCGACCGGCATCCGTATCAGCCGGCCTGCTCGCGACCGCGTCCGGGTCGGCGTTCGTCGCCATCGCGGCCGGGCAGCTCGCCAACGCGCTCGCCTGCCGGAGCACGACACGACCCGCGTGGCTGTCTCGGCTACGCGGCAACCCGCTGCTGCGGTGGGCGCTGCTGGCCGAGCTGGGCATCTGCGTCGCGCTGATCGGCGTCCCGCCGCTGGCCCGGCTGCTGGGCGGCTCCTGGCCCGGCGTGGTGGGGCTGTTCGGTGCCGTCCTCACCGCCTTGGCCGTCGTCCTCGTCGACGCGGCCCACAAGACCTGGCGTGCCCGCCACGGTACGGGACGACGGCCCTCCATGTGGTCGACAACGAGAGGACAGTGTCGATGGTGATGACGCGCAAGGCCACGGCAGGGCCACGGCCAGGGGGCCGGTGGGTGCTGGACCTCACCGAGGGTGGCCGCGAGATGGCGGACCTGCTCGGCGGTAAGGGAGCAGGCCTGGCCGAGATGACGCGTCTCGGGCTCCCGGTGCCGCCAGGATTCACGATCACCACGGCCGCGTGCCGGCAGTTCCTGAAGACAGGTGGTGCGCCCGACGGGCTCACCACCGAGGTGGACGACCACCTGCTGGTGATGGAGGAGCGCGCGGGACGTCGCTTCGGCGACCCTGCCGACCCCCTGCTCGTCGCCGTCCGCTCCGGTGCGCGGTTCTCGATGCCCGGGATGATGGACACGATCCTCGACGTCGGCCTGACCGACGTCACCGTCGAGGGCCTCGCGGCCAGATCGGGCGAGCGCTTCGCCTGGGACTGCTACCGCCGGCTCGTGCAGATGTACGGCAAGACCGTGCTCGGCGTGGACGGCGCCCTGTTGGAGGAGGCGCTGAGCCAGGCGAGGGCGACGGCGCACGTGCAGGACGACAGCGCGCTAGGCCCGGACGAGCTGCGCGCGCTGGTCCGGTCGTTCCGGCGGATCCTGGTCAGCGAGACCGGGTGCGACCTCCCGCAGGAACCGCGAACCCAGCTGCAGCAGGCGATCCAGGCAGTGTTCGCGTCCTGGAACTCGGCGCGCGCCCGCATCTACCGCACGCGCGAGGGCATCTCCGAGGACCTCGGGACCGCCGTCAACGTGGTCGCGATGGTCTTCGGCAACACCGGTCCGCGGTCCGGCAGCGGGGTCTGCTTCACGCGTGACCCCGCCACCGGCGCAGCCGGGATCTTCGGTGAGTACCTGCCGAACGCGCAGGGCGAAGACGTCGTCGCGGGTATCCGCGACACGGTGCCGCTCACCCGGCTCGAGCAGCTCGACCCGGCCTCGTACGCACAGCTGCTCCAGCACCTTCGGACCCTGGAGGACCACTACGTCGACCTGTGCGACGTCGAGTTCACCGTCGAGGACAGCCGGCTGTGGGTGCTGCAGACCCGCATCGGCAAGCGCACGGCCCAGGCCGCGTTCCGGATCGCCACCGCTCTGGTCGACGAGGGCCGGATCGATCTCGACGAGGCCCTGCGGCGTGTCGATGGCGAGCAGCTGGAGACGCTGCTGCACCCGGGCTTCGGCTCCAGCCAGCTCCCCGTCCTGACCACAGGTCTGCCGGCCAGCCCCGGGGCTGCCGTGGGCCAGGTCGTGCTGGACACCGCGACGGCGGTGGAGTGGTCCACCGCCGGCCGCCGTGTGGTGCTGGTGCGACCGGAGACCAGCCCGGACGACCTGGCCGGCATGGTGGCGGCGGTCGCCGTCGTGACCGCGCGGGGCGGGGTCACCTCGCACGCGGCGGTGGTCGCCCGGGGCATGGGGCGCACCTGCGTCGCCGGCGCGTCGTCGCTGCGGATCGACCTCGACGCCCGCGCCGTGACAGGGCTCGACGGCGTCCGCATCGTCGAGGGCGACGTCGTCTCCGTCGACGGCAGCGCGGGCGTCGTCGTCGTCGGCGAGCTGCCCGTGAGACCGAGCGCCGTCGCCGCGGCTCTCGAGCACCCCGACGCGGTCCACGACGACCCGGTCGCCGGGCCGGTGCTCAGGCTCCTGCGCCACGCCGACGCACGCGCCACGATGACGGTGCGCGCCAACGCGGACACGGGCCCGGACGCGGAGCTGGCCCGTCGCCTCGGGGCCCGGGGCGTCGGGCTGTGCCGCACCGAGCACATGCTGCTCGGTGACCGCCGGAGGGTCGTCGAGGCGATCGTCCTGGACGAGGGGCGCGACGAGGCCCTGACCGAGCTGGAGCGGCTGCACCGGGGCGACCTCGTCGAGGTGCTGCGGGCCATGGACCGTCTTCCGGTCGTGGTGCGGCTGCTCGACCCGCCGTTGCACGAGTTCTTGCCCGATCTCACCGAGCTCTCCGTCGACGTCGCGCGCCAGCGGGACGCCGGCACGGTCGACCCGGCCACCGAGCGTCGGCTCGACGCCGTCCGGCGGTGGCACGAGCACAACCCGATGCTCGGGCTGCGCGGGGTGCGGCTCGCTGTCGTGGTGCCACAGGTCTTCCACGTGCAGGTGCGGGCCCTCGCACATGCCGTGCTGGACCTGCAGGCCGAGGGGATGCACCCGCACCCCGAGCTGATGGTGCCGCTGGTCGCCGACGCCTCCGAGCTGGTGCTGGTGCGGGGTGTGGTGGAGCGCGCCGTCACGGAGGTCGCTGCGCAACGGGGCGTGCCCGCGCCTCACGTCCCGGTGGGCACCATGATCGAGCTACCGCGCGCGGCGCTGACGGCGGGACGCCTGGCCCGGTCCTGCGACTTCTTCTCGTTCGGCACCAACGACCTCACGCAGACCACGTGGGGTCTGTCCCGGGACGACGCGGAGGGCAGCTTCCTACCCGCGTACCGCGAGGCCGGGCTGCTCAAGACCGACCCCTTCTCGCAGCTGGACGTCGACGGCGTGGGCCGGCTGGTCGGGATCGCGGTCCGCGAGGGGCGCGCCGCGCACAGCGGGCTCGGTCTGGGTGTCTGCGGTGAGCACGGGGGCGACCCGTCGTCCGTGCGCTTCTTCGACTCCGTTGGCCTGGACTACGTGTCCTGCTCCCCCTGGCGGGTCCCGGTCGCGCGTCTGGAGGCGGGACGCGCGGTGGTCCTGCGAGAGCTCCCACCGGGGCAGTCGACAACCGACAGCCGCTGACGGCCCAGGTCGGGACGTTCGACCCCGGACACGGCGGGCGCGACGGGCGCATCGTGGACCTACGGGCCGGACCACACCGAGCCCGGACGATCGAGGAGGAGACATGAGCACACAGACCAGCAGCAGCCCTGCCACCCAGGAGGTCGCGGGCCACGCCGAGACGCCGGTCGCCCCGGCACCTAGGACGCCGCGGGACCTGGCCACCTTGTTGAGCGGTTGGCCGTTCGCCGAGGGCGCGTGGGCCTGGCCCGACCAGACCGCGCCTGCGGGGACACCGATCCGCGTGGAGGAGCTCGTCGAGAACGACCAGGTGGTCGTCCGCGCCGAGCTGCCCGGCGTCGACCCGGCCAAGGACATCGAGGTGGTCGTGGACGAGGGCATCCTGTCGATCCGCGCGGTTCGTCACGAGACGAGCTCGGAGCGGACCGCGCGCGGTTACCGCAGCGAGTTCCGCTACGGCAGCTTCGTGCGCCAGGTGCGGCTTCCCAAGGGCACGAACGCCGAGGTCGTCTCGGCGACCTACCGCGACGGCATCCTGGAGGTCCGCATGCCGGCGCCCGCGCCGGGGAGCACCGCGCGACGCATCGACGTCGAGCACGCCTGAGACGGGAGGGACGACGGTGAAGACCTCGCGACAGGACTGGACCACTACGACGGCCCGGCCGACGGGCGTCCTCGTCGGTGACGACGGCACCCGGCACAGCCGCCGGGTCGTCGAGCTCGCCGTCGACGAGGCGGGCCGCCTCGGGCTGCCACTGACGGTCCTGGTGGTGGCGCACCCGGTGGCCGACCCGGACCGGAGCATGACGGCCCAGCGCAGGGACGAGCGTGCCGCGGTCGAGGAGGCCGGTCGCCTGCTCGACGCGACACTTGCCCGCGCGCGGGCGCGCCGCCCGGACCGCTCGGTGACAGGTCTGCTGATGGTCGACCCCGACGAGACGGACCTCACCGACCGGCTGGCCGAGTGCGCGCTGGTCGTGGTGGGGTCCCGCGGCGCCGCGGGGCACCGGGTCTTCTCACTGGGGACGACGAGTCGTCACCTGCTGCGCTCCGCCCCGTGCCCGGTGCTCGTCGTCCCTGTGGACGGCGCGGCCCCACCGGACCGGCGCT
>Ga0075530_1000333_pt1 | contig 22008 bp, 17 predicted proteins | sample NGEPerD_2_FD_75101 | JGI IMG/M metagenome (GOLD analysis project Ga0075530, IMG submission 75101) | Arctic peat soil microbial communities from the Barrow Environmental Observatory site, Barrow, Alaska, USA - NGEE PermafrostL1-D | ecosystem: Environmental > Terrestrial > Soil > Wetlands > Peat ... | reverse complement strand
GTTCGTGCCCGAGGAGAACGTGCTGCACTGCGGCGATCTCCTCTTCCACGGTCGCCACCCGTTCGTAGATGCGTCCTCGGGCGCGACGCCGCAGGGGTGGATCCGCTGCGTAGACGCGATGCTCGAGCGATGCGACAGCGAGACGGTCGTGGTTCCCGGACACGGGCAGCCGGTCGACCGCGATTTCGTGCTCGACCAGCGCGGCACCATCGGCATGGTCGCCGAGACGATCCGGGACCTTGCCGGCAAGGGCGTTCCGGCCGCGGAGGCACTCGCCGCCGCCGACTGGCCCTACCCCGTCGAGGAGCTCGCGCACGCACTCGCGCGAGGCTACGAGCAGCTGCCGCGGTCGGCGCGCTCGCTCCCCCTGCTCTAACAGACGCCCTGCTGTAGCAGGGTCAGCACCTGCGTGAGTGACCGCTGCCTGCGCGCCAGAACCCCTTGTGGACGAGGAACACGGCGATGATGATCAGCCACCACGCCCCAGGAAGCAGGAACGTCACTCCAATCACGATCAGGACGATCGGAAGCAACGGGACGCCTCCCCACCGCTTCCGCTGCGGCGTGGGATTCCCCGACACCGGTCGCTGTGGGGCGGAGTGCTGCGGGTTCTGCTGGCCGAGGGGTGGCAGGTCGAGGAACATCGGGCGCAGGTCGGCGTTCGTCCTGGCCGACCACACCTCGGTGCTGCGCTCGTCGTACTCCTCGCGCGTCAGGCGACCGGAGGCGAAGTGCTCACCCAGAGCCGACGCCGCCGCTGCCCGCTCGGCGTCACCGATCCGGGGCTCTGGCTCGATATTCATTCGGGACCCCCGCGGACGTCCGAGCGAAGCGAACAGGTGCGTGTGGTGGTCATTGGGAACCCCGGAGGTGTGGGAGGCGGACCGCTGGGTGAGGTGGTCATTCGGGATCACCCTCGGCGAGCAGACCGTACAGCCTGCGACGGGTGTCGGCGAGGATCTCCGCGGCATCTGCCTGCTGCTGAGAACTGCCGGACGCGACGATCTGCCACACCGCGGACATCACCTGACCGATCACCGGCTTCAGCTCACCGGTCTCCTGCTCGGTGCTCTCGTCGAACACGCGCCAGGTCGCGCCCATCTCCTCAGGGTGCTCCTCGACGTAGGCACGACCCTCGGCAGTGAGCTGTAGCAGCTTCCGGGCTCCCCCCTCATGCGGCTCGACCAGCCCCTCGTCCTCGAGCTGCTGCAACGTGGGGTAGACCGAGCCTGGGCTCGGCTTCCAGGCCCCACCGCTGCGGTCCGCGATCTGCGCGATGATCTGATAGCCGTTCATCGGCTCGATGGCGAGCACGTCGAGGATCGCTGCGCGCACGTCACCGCGGCGCACTTTGGGTCCCCTCTGTTGGGCGAGGCCGAACAGTCCTGCGACCCACGGCGGAGGGCCCGCACCCCAAGGACCACCGCGGTGGTGCCCCCAGTTCATTGGACCGTTCATCGGACCGCTCATCCCCCTGCTCCTATCGTTGGGACCACCCCAATTGTTGCCTTTCATGGCACTCTTTCGCGACCTTCCTGCGCCCGTTCCGCGCCGCGCTCGGCTGGTTCTGCTGGTTCTGCTGCGGAACGATTCATCGAGAACCTATCTCGATAGGTTGACGATATATCGTTACCTTTCGGCGGCGCAAGAGTTCTGGACCCGGGATCGAGTCTGGCGTGCCGTCACACTGATCCGGACCGGGCGACCTAGCGTTACCTGGCATGGCTCTGGACCGGTACGGCCCCGACGTACTCAACACCGACCCGCGCGCGCCTGAACGCGGGCGTGCCATCGAGGTCGAGGCCGACCGCGGCATGGTCGTGGAGGAGGTGACCACTGACTGGTGCGGCGAGATCGTTGCCGTGGAGCGAGATCTCCGGACCCTCACCCTCGAGGACCGGCATGGGAGGCGGCGTACCTTCCCGTTCGGGCCAGGGTTCCTGCTCGACGGCGCGCCGGTGATCCTGCGACCGCCGGCGCGCAAACGCCCGACGCAGCCGACGCACACCGCCTCGGGTTCGGTCGCGGTGCCCGGCGCGAGGGCGCGGGTCGCGCGCGCCAGCCGGATCTTCGTCGAGGGCCGCCACGACGCCGAGCTGGTCGAGAAAGTGTGGGGTGACGACCTGCGCGTCGAAGGGGTCGTGGTCGAGTACATCGAGGGGGTCGACGGTCTCGCGGAGCGTCTGCGAGACTTCCTGCCGGGTCCCGAGCGCAGGGTGGGCGTGCTGGTCGACCATCTCGTCGCGGGCTCGAAGGAGAGCCGGATCGCGCAGTCGATAGCCGGCACACCGGCCGGACAGCACGTGCTCGTCGTGGGCCACCCCTACGTCGACATCTGGCAGGCGGTGAAACCCGAGCGCCTCCGGCTGGTTGCCTGGCCTACGGTTCCGCCGCACGTCGAGTGGAAGCGCGGCATCTGCGCGAGCCTCGGCTGGCCGAACCGTGACCAGGCAGACATCGCCCGGGCATGGAAGCAGATCCTCTCCAAGGTGAGGTCGTACGCCGACCTCGAGCCTGCACTGCTGGCCCGCGTGGAGGAGCTGATCGACTTCGTGACACCGCCCGGTTCCTCGGCGCGCTAATCCGGCAGCCCGAATGTCCAGCCCGAATGCCAGCCCGAATGTCCGGCCAAATGTCCGCGCAAATGTCGGCACAGACAGGTGACGTCTGCTTCAATCATCACATGACTACGGGGCCTCCCTTTCCAGAAAATCCCGACGAGCCACCGGTTGGTGGCCAACCACCGCCACCGCCACCGGGATCTGCGCCACCGCCACCGGCTGGCGGCCAACCACCGCCACCGCCGCCGCCGCCGGCCTACAACCCCCCACCCTCTTACAACCAGCCGCCACAGCCAGGGCAGACGATGCCGGGTGGGCCGATGCCGGGTGGGGCGATGGCGGGTGGGCCGATGCCGGGTCAACCCGCGCCCGGCCAACCGATGCAGTCCCAGCCGATGTCCGGCGCGCCGATGCGCCCCGACGAGGAGAAGATGTGGGCCATCGGCGCGCACATCGGACCGCTGCTGCTCGGCTTCGTGGCGCCGCTGGTCGTCTGGCTGGTGTTCAAGGACCGCTCCGCGTTCCTGAACCGCCATGGCAAGGAAGCCCTCAACTTCCAGATCTCCTACTTCATCTACTTCGTCGTCGCGACGTTCTCGCTCATCCTGCTGATCGGCTTCCTGCTGCTTCCCGTGGTGGGTATCGCCTGGCTGGTCTTCATGATCATTGCCGCTGTCAAGGCGTCGAACTTCGAGGACTACCGGTACCCTCTGACGATCCGGCTCATCAAGTAGCTCACGGCAACAGGTCCTTGACCACCGCGTCGGCAAGCAGCCGGCCGTTCCGGGTCAGGACGATGCGCCCGCGTTCGAGCGCGGCGGCGTCGATGAGCCCACGCGTTCCGAGGCCGGGGAGCCGAGCGCGTCCCCGTGGGTCGAGAACGTCGCAGACCAGCCCGTCGCGCAGTCGGATCTCGAGCAGCACCCGCTCGACCCGACGGGTCTCATCGTCGAGCACCTCGCGGGCTTGGGCGGGGCTTCGCGAACCATCGAGCCGGCCGGCGTACGCCGTGGGGTGCTTGACGTTCCACCAGCGCACACCCCCGACGTGCGAGTGGGCACCGGGCCCGACCCCCCACCAGTCGCCGCCGGTCCAGTAGCCCACGTTGTGCCGGCAGCGACCCGCATGGTCGCGCGCCCAGTTGGACACCTCGTACCACCCCAGACCGGCCCTACCCAGCGCGTCGTCTGCTGCGAGGTACTTGTCGGCGAGGTCGTCGTCGTCGGTCATCGGCACCTCCCCGCGCCGAACCTGCCGTGCCAGGGCAGTGCCCTCCTCGATGATCAGTGAGTACGCCGACAGGTGGTCCGGCTCGCTGGCGACCGCACGGTCCAACGTGGTCAGCCAGTCGGCCGGCGACTCCCCCGGGGTCCCGTAGATCAGGTCCAGGCTGACCTGCTCGAACCCGGCGCGCCTGGCCCAGTCGACGACCTGAGGCACGAGTGCCGGGTCGTGGGTCCGGTCCAGGACGCTGAGCACGTGCGGCACCGCAGACTGCATCCCGAACGAGATCCGGTTGATGCCACCATCCCGCAACGCGGACAGGTCGGCGGCGGAGACGCTGTCGGGGTTCGACTCCGAAGTCACCTCCGCCCCGGCTGCCAGACCGAACTCCGACCCGATCGTGGCGAGGATCCGGCTCAGGTCGTGCGCAGGCAACAGGGTCGGCGTACCTCCACCGAAGAACACGGTCTGCACCGAGACGTCGGCGTCCGCGAGCACCGTCCGGGCGAGCCGGATCTCGGAGATGGCGGCATCGGCGTACGACGAGCGCGAGAACCCGCCCCCCAGATCGGAGGCCGTGTAGGTGTTGAAGTCGCAGTAGCCGCACCGAACCGTGCAGAACGGAATGTGCACGTAGAACCCGAACGGCCTTGCGCCGAGCGTGGCGAGCGCGAACGCCGGGAGGGATCCGTCCGGGGGGGCCGGCTCCCCCTCAGGCAGAGCAGAGGGCAAACCCGTGCCTACTTGTACAGCGCGTTGATCTCGTCCTTGTAGTTCTCCTCGACGACCTTGCGCTTGACCTTCATCGACGGGGTGAGCTCACCGGACTCGACCGTGAGGTCATGGTCCAGCAGAATCCACTTCTTGATGGTCTCCCAGCGGTTCAGCCGGCCGTTCAGCTCGTCGATGTACTCGCCGACCATGGCCTTGACCTGCTGCGAGGACACGATCTCCGAGTACGACGAACCGGCCATGTCGTTGTGCGTGGCCCACTCGGCCATCGCGTCGGGGTCAAGGGTGACTAGCGCGATGCAGAAGTTCCGGTCGAGCCCGTGCACGAGGAACTGGCTCGCGTAGGGACAGACCGCCTTGAACTGGGACTCGATCGAGGACGGTGCGATGTACTTGCCGCCAGACGTCTTGAACAGGTCCTTCTTTCGGTCGGTGATCTTCAGGAACCCGTCGGAGTCGACCTCTCCGATGTCCCCAGTGTGCAGCCACTCGCCGGACAGGGTCTCGGAGGTCTGATCGGGCAGGTTGTGGTAGCCGTCCATCACGTTGGGCCCCTTGATGAGGACCTCGCCGTCCTCGGCGATCTTCACCTCGCTGCCCGGGAACACCTGGCCCACCGTGCCGAACTTGTAGTTGCTCGGGAGGTTCACGAACGCGCCGGCGGAGGTCTCGGTCAGGCCGTACCCCTCGAGGATCAAGATCCCGGCCGCGTGGAACCACTCGGCCACCTCCTGGTTGAGAGCCGCGGCCCCGGAGATGAAGAACCGGACCCGCCCGCCGAACCGCTCCCGGATCTTGGCGAAGACGAGCTTGTCGAACAGCGCGTGCTGCCTGGCGAGCAGGAACGGGACCGGCTTCCCCTCGCGCTTGAGCCGGTCGACCTTCAGACCGACCTCGAAGGCCTTGTTGAACAGCTTCTCCTTGATTCCGCCCTCGGTCTTCTGCATCGTGACGATGCGACCATGCGCTTTCTCGAAGATGCGAGGCGCAGCGCCCATGAAGGTCGGGTGTACGACCGCGAGGTTCTCGATGATCTTGTCCACGCGACCGTCGACCGCTGTGGCGAACCCGCACGCCAACTGCGAGGAGAGCAGCACCTTGCCGAACGAGTGCGCCATCGGCAGCCAGAGGAACTGCAGGTCGTCCTCGGACAGGATCCCCTGCGCCTCGATCACCGCACCCTCGTATGTCCAGGAGGAGTGGCGCAGGCGCACACCTTTGGGACGGCCCGTCGTACCCGAGGTGTAGATCAGCGTGGCCAGGCTCTCGGGCGACGTCGCGTCGATGCGCTCCTCGACCACGTCGGGCTGCTCAGCCAGTAGCTTCTCACCCAACCGCTCCAGGTCGTCCAGACCGATCACCCAGTCGCCGTCCGTGGTCCCGTCGAAGGTGACCACGTTGGCCAGGTGTGGCAGCTCCGACTTCTTCGCGACCAGCTTGGCGATCTGTTCGTCGTCCTCGGCGAAGACCACCCGGCACTCCGAGTCAGCCAGGATGTAGCCGACGTCATCGCCCATCGTCGACGGGTAGACAGTGGTCGTGGCGGCACCGGCCGACATCGTCGCGAGGTCGGCCAGGATCCACTCGTAGCGAGTGGCAGCGGCGATTCCGACGCGTTGCTCCGCCTCGACGCCCAGAGCCACCAGTCCGGCGGCGAGCTTGGAGACCCGGTCGCCGGTCTCCCGCCAGGTCACCGACTCCCACGCGTCGCCCTTGGGGAAGCGGTAAGCCTCTCGGTCGGGGCTGGTATGCACCCGATCGAAGAACTGGCGGCCCACGCTAGGGGCGCGGTTCTCGATGACGTTGAGATCGCGGACGGTCTGAGACATCTTTCTCCTTTTCTTGCCGCCTGCAGGACATGTGCGCCGCAGGTCGCGGACTATGTGCAGCCAACGTAGGTCAAGACACCTACTATTGGGTAGTTTCCCTTGCTTCTGGAACACTTTTCGAACGGGTGGTTGCGCCAGCGAAGCATACCTATGCCGGTGCGGCAGTTCACGTCCGCACCGCCTTGGCGATCGAGACGCACCGGGTGATCCATTCGTTGTCGTGGTTGTCGAGCCCCCGACCCGCGCCGGCAGCGTCCGAGATGGTCCACATGGCGTTGGTCATCTCGCGCACAACCACCCAGTCCCGGGCTCGGTCCTCTTCCAGCTCGGCGACGTCCACGACGGTGTGGAAGCGGCGCCGGACGGCGTCCCGCACATTTCCCGACCTGACGATGTCGTCCCACCGGTTCCGCAACAGTGGCGCCACCTCGTAGTGCGGATCCCCCGACATCGGCTTCGGGTCGATCACCAGCCACGGCTCGCGGTCGGCAGCGAGCACGTTCTCGTAGTGCAGGTCGCCGTGGACCATCGTCGCGGCAGAGGCGTCGTCGGAGATGAAGTTCCTTCCCAGTGCCATTGCCTGCTCGACCAGCCGGCGCGGGACCGGCCCCCCCGTGGGCAGTGCCGCCAGGCCCTCGTTCCAACGATCTAGGTGCGACGTCACCGTGCGCAGCTGCGGGGGCGCGGGGACGTGGATCCGGCGGTAGAAGCCGGCGATGATCTCGCAGGCCTCGAGGTCACCCACGCCGTTCAGCGACTCGTCGGCGTGCAACCGTTCGAGCAGCATCACGTGCCGCTTCGGGTCCGCGCGATACATCCGCACCGTTCCGTTGCCCTGCAACACCTGGAGCCCGAGGTGCTCGTGCTGCTCCTCGTCATGTGGCCAGGCGAACTTGAGCACGGCCGGAAGTGCGCCCGCTCGCCCCGTCGTAAGCACCGGCAGGATGAGCGCGCAGGAGCCGTGCAGCGGCAAACCGTCGTAGGTCAGCTCCCACTCGCCTACGACGTCGCGCACCAGCCGGGGAAGGTCAGCGAGCCACGACGCCCACTCGTCACTGCGGCTCGCGAAGGCTGCGAACGCGGGCGGGACTTCGAAGGGGATGTCGTGCGGCCGCATGCGCCCAACGCTACTGTCCCGACCGCCCCAGGTTCCCCAAGGTATGTCGGTGAACCTGCACTCCCCACGACGAGTTCACCTAGGGAAGTGCAGGTTCGTCGTGGGAAGACGCGAGGAATCGTCGTGGCAAGACGCGACGGTGACGTGCGAGCGGTGACGTCTTCAGCCGGTGTGGGCGTTCACGACCTCAAGGGGGCTGGGTCCGGCGGGGCAGCCCGTTGTGACGGGCTCGGCGAGTACGACGGGTCGCCCGGATCGGTGACGCTGACATGCTCCTCAGCCAGCTCAGGCACCCGAAGCCGATACACCGCGCGGCACTCACCTGGCTCGCGAACGCGGAGGGCGGGTACAGCACCTCCCGCGGCCACCCCGCGGCGCACAATCGTCCGTACGGACGAAAATTACACGGGGCTCGGCCGTAATCGGCGCACAATCGTCCGTACGGACGAAATTTACACGGGCCTCGGTCATTGTCGGCGCAGGATCGGCCGTACGGACGAAAATGACACGCCCTGGGCTCGCACCGCCTCGACCGACGAGACCACCGGCAAGAGCCGAGGCCGAGTACAACAACAACAACTCGACCAACCGGTCGAGACCAGACAACCGGGAGCCGATCAAACCCGCGACGATTCAGCGTGAACCGGTGCCCAAACGGCGCACTCTGCGTGATTGGGACGGGCCGCCCGGGTCACCCGGGGGGTGAGTCTGCCCTCGGCCTGGTCTCGACAGGCTCGACCAAGCGGGGCCGGAGTGGTCTCGACAGGCTCGACCAGCGGGGCCGGAGTGGCCTCGACAGACTCGCCCAGCCGGGGGACGCGAACGGCGTGCACTTCCGATGGCGCTCGACACACCCACAGATACGTCAGGAGACCCCGAGTTCGTCGCGGGGAGTGCAGGTCCATGAGGGAACTGGCGACGGTCGACGCTACTTCTTGCCCTTGCCACCGGGCGTCGAATCGGAGGACAGCGCGGCGACAAACGCCTCCTGCGGCACCTCGACGCGGCCCACCATCTTCATCCGCTTCTTGCCTTCCTTCTGCTTCTCGAGCAGCTTGCGTTTGCGGGTGATGTCACCGCCGTAGCACTTGGCGAGCACGTCCTTGCGGATCGCGCGGATGGTCTCCCGGGCGATCACCCGGGCGCCGATCGCGGCCTGGATCGGCACCTCGAACTGCTGGCGCGGAATCAGCTCCTTGAGCTTGCCCACCAGGGAGACCCCATAGGCGTACGACGAGTCGCGGTGCACGATCGAGCTGAGTGCGTCGACCGTCTCACCCTGGAGCAGGATATCGACCTTGACCAGGTCCGCGGCCTGCTCTGCTATCGGCTCGTAGTCGAGCGAGGCGTACCCCTTGGTTCTCGACTTCAGCTGGTCGAAGAAGTCGAAGACGATCTCGGCGAGTGGCAACGTGTAGCGCATCTCCACCCTGTCCTCGGACAGGTAGTCCATCCCTTGCAGCTGACCGCGCTTGGACTGGCAGAGCTCCATGATCGCGCCGATGAACTCCTTAGGCGCCAGCAGCGTGGCCTTCACCACGGGTTCGTGGACTTCAGCGATCTTCCCGGTCGGATACTCGCTCGGGTTCGTCACCACGTGCTGGTCGCCGTCCTCCATCAGCACTGTGTAGATCACGTTGGGTGCGGTGGAGATCAGGTCGAGGTTGAACTCCCGTTCGAGCCGCTCGCGGACGATCTCCATGTGCAGCAGACCCAGAAAGCCGATCCGGAACCCGAACCCGAGGGCGCCCGACGTCTCGGGCTCGTAGGCGAGGGCCGCGTCGTTGAGCTGGAGCTTGTCGAGGGCGTCGCGCAGGGTCGGGTAGTCGTCGCCGTCGATGGGAAAGAGCCCCGCGAACACCATCGGCCGGGGGTGGCGGTACCCGCCCAGCGGCTCGCTCGCCCCGCCGTGCTGTGCTGTGACGGTGTCACCGACGCGGGACTGACGGACCTCCTTCACTCCCGTGATCAGGTAGCCGACCTCGCCGACACTGATCTCGTTCGCCTTCACCGGCTCCGGGGAGATCACCCCGACCTCGAGCATCTCGTGCACCGCCCCGGTCGACATCATCTTGATCCGGTCGCGGTGGGTGAGCTTGCCGTCGACGACCCGAACATAGGTGATCACCCCGCGGTAGGTGTCGTAGACCGAGTCGAAGATCAGCGCACGCGGCGGGGCGTCGACGACACCGGTGGGCGGTGCGGTCTGCCGGACGATCTCGTTGAGCAACCCCTCCACACCCGTGCCAGTCTTCGCAGACACCTGCAGCACCTCGGCGGGGTCACAGCCGATGATGTGCGCGAGCTCGGCTGCATACTTGTCCGGCTGGGCGTTGGGCAGGTCGATCTTGTTCAGCACCGGAATGATGTGCAGGTCGGCGCCGATCGCGAGGTACAGGTTGGCAAGTGTCTGCGCCTCAATGCCCTGCGCGGCGTCGACGAGGAGCACCGCGGTCTCGCACGCTTCCAGTGAACGGGATACCTCGTAGGTGAAGTCGACGTGGCCTGGGGTGTCGATCATGTTGAGGACGAAGGTGCCACCTGCGCTTTCACCCTGGCTCACGGTCCACGGCAGTCGCACCGCCTGGCTCTTGATGGTGATTCCGCGCTCGCGCTCGATGTCCATCCGGTCGAGGTACTGCGCGCGGGCGTTTCGCTCCTCCACGACCCCGGTCAGCCTGAGCATCTGGTCGGCCAGGGTCGACTTGCCGTGGTCGATGTGGGCGATGATGCAGAAGTTGCGGATGATCGCGGGGTCGGTCCTGCCCGGTTGGGGAGCCGACGGTGTGGTCATGGGCACGAAATTCTTCCGGTGATCGTCGTACGCGCGGAAGCCTCATTGTCCCACGCTCACGCCACCACGCAGGACACCCCGGCGCGCCGCGCGACCCACCGAGACTGGTCCCGACCCCGGCTCCCGCGCTGATTTGGGCGGGTACGCGGACCGCTGGTAGCGTTGACCCTTGCGGGTGGACCCGGAGTTCGACTATCGGGCGCTGCCGCGAACACCAGACCAGACCCTTTTGAAAGACATCGAGGCTTTGCCACGTGGCCAACATCAAGTCCCAGATCAAGCGCAACCTGCAGAACACGGCTGCGCACGAGCGCAACAAGTCCGTGAAGTCCTCGGTGAAGTCGGCCGTTCGCAGGTTCCGCGAGGCCGTGGACGCCGGTGACCACGAGCGGGCGCAGGAGCTCGCGAAGGCCGCCAGCAAGAAGCTGGACAAGGCGGCGTCCAAGGGCGTCATCCACAAGAACCAGGCGGCGAACAAGAAGTCGGCCATCGCCAAGAAGGCCGCCAGCCTGTAGTCCGCAGTCACAACAGGTTCGTCGATCAGGCGTCGCTCCCTCGACGGAAGCGGCGCCTTTCTGCGTGTATGCCGGGCCTATCGCCCGGCGCGCGCTCCGGTCACGGTGAGGACCATCTGCTCCAGGGCGTACGCCGCGTCGCTGGCCGCTCCTTTGACGTCAGCATCCGCGCGCGCCACGGCGGTGATCGCTGTGGCCAGGCCGGCATCGTCCCAGCCTCGGATCTGATCCCGCAGGATCTTGAGCTTCCATGGGGGCACTCCGACCTCTCGCGCGAGGTCTCCTTCGCGCAGCCCGCGCGGAGCCGAGCCGTACTTCGCGAGCCCGCGCAGCCCGCTGGCGAAGGCACTCGTCACCAGGACCGCCGCGGTTCCGCTGTCGAGTGCCCATCGCAGCTCCTCCAGGGCCACCGTGGTGCGGCCGTAGATCGCGGCATCGGCGACCGCGAAGGACTTCACCTCCGCCCGCCCCGCGAAGTACTTCTTCACGATCGCTTGGGTGAGAAGCTCGCCGCCAAAGTCGTTGGCGAGCTGGTGGGCGGCTCCGGCCAGCGCCCGCAGATCCTGGCCCACCGACTGCACGATCAGCTCTGCGGCGTCCCCGGCGATCCGTCCCCCGTTCCGGCGGACCTCCTCAGCGACGAACCGCGGGAACTCCGAGGGCCGCAGGCCCACCGACTTCACCTCGGTGACCGTGTCGAGCTTGCGCAGCTTGTCGAGGAGCCCTTTTCCCTTCATCCCTCCTGAGTGCACGAGCACCAGGCCGACGTCCTCGGCGGGCGCAGCGGCGTAGCCGACCAGCCCCGCGTGTGCGTCTTCGGGAAGATCCTCGATCGCTCGGACGACCACGCACCGGATCGTGGAGAACAGGGACGGTGACGCCAGGTCGCCGAGCGCGGCCATGCTCAGCTGATCGGCAGTCGTCTCGCTGAACTCGGCCTCCGGATCGGCTGTGCCCACGGCGGCGTGCGCGGCCGCGACCGCGCGTTCGTTGAGGAGCTCCTCCGGGCCGGTCAACAAGGTGACGTGGCCGAGGATGTCAGATGCGTTCGGTGTCGCCATGATGCCGTCAGCCTGCCATAGGGGACGGACAGTTCAGCGGCGTCGCACCCCCTCAGACGTGACCACCCGGAGCCGACCATCGTCCACGACGACCGCGATGTCGCCGGACTCGTCGGTCCGGCGGACCAGCATCCCGAGGTGCTGCAGGAGCCGAATGGTCTCTGGTGCCGGATGTCCGTAGTCGTTGCCCTCTCCCACCGAGATCACGGCCAGACGTGCGCCGAGCTGAGAGAGGAAGGCCTCGTCCTGGTAGCGGCTTCCGTGATGGGGCACCTTGAGCACGTCGACACCGAGCTGCCCGATCGTCCGACTCATCAGCCGCTGCGCCTCGGGCTCCATGTCACCGGCAAGCAGGATCCGCGCTCCCCGGACGGCCACGAGCAGGGCAACGCTGGCATTGTTCGCATCCGAGCTGTCCTCGCCGTGGCCATCGCTTGCTGGCACCCGGGACGGTCCGATCACCTGCCAGGTCAGGTCACCGAGACGCCGCATCTCGCCAAACACAGGCACCCGTACCGGCACCCCCTCACCCTGACCCCACGCCGCGACCTCGGCAGCGGCGGCTGCCGGTTCCTCGAGCGCGGTGACGGCGATCTCGCCCACCTCCCTGCCCGAGACCACGCCGGAGAGTCCAGCGACATGGTCGGCGTGGAAGTGGGTGAGTACGACGGCCGGAACCCGTTCGACGCCGAGCCGGTCAAGGCATCTGTCGATCACCGCAGGGTCCGGTCCGGTGTCGACCACGAGCACCGAGCCGTGTCCCCCGTTCAGCACCACCCCGTCACCCTGGCCGACGTCGCAGGCGACCATCACCCAGTCCGGTGGTGGCCAACCGATGGTGGGCATCGGGCGTACGACGGCCACCAGCATCAGCAGCGCGACCAGCAGCGACCATCGCCGGCGTGCCAGCAGACGCGGCATCGCCAGGGCGCACGCCAGACAGAGCAGGCACAGCATCGTGATCGAGAGCCAACCGGCCGACCAGTCGACCGCTGCGGTGGGCATCCTCGCGCCCTGCTGGGCAACGCTGACGATCCACCATGCGCACCACCCAGCGAGCCGTCCGCAGAGCAACCCGACCGGGTCGGCCACCAGCATCAGGAGACCGCCGACGAGACCCAGCACGGTTGCCGGTCCAACGGCGGGGGCGACGAGCATGTTCGCCACGACGGCGACCAGGCTGACCTGGTCCGATATCGCCGCGATCACGGGAGTGCAGACCAGCTGCGCGGCCAACGGGACCGACACCCCTTCGGCCACCCACCGTGGTAGCCAGCGCATCAGCGCGTCGCGCCAGGGAGGAGCGAAGAAGAGTATCCCGGCCGTGGCCAGCGCGGAGAGGACGAACCCGAGCGACATTGCCAACCACGGGTCGAACAGCAACAGGCCGAACACCGCGACGCCCAGCGCGCGGACCCCCTTCTCGCGCCCGTTCGAGCCCATCCCAATCAGGGCGACCGAACCCATGGCCGCGGCTCGCACGACGCTGGGCTCGGTTCGTGCCAGGATCACGAACCCGACCACACCCAGCGCCCCGATGAGGACCAGTCCCCGGGCACGGACGCCGGCCCACCTCGCCAGGATCAGCACGAAACCGACCACGAGCGTCAGGTTGGTGCCGGAGACCGCGGAGAGGTGAGTCAGCCCGGAGACTTGGAAGTCCTCCACGAGGTCCGCGGGCATCTGCTGGTCGTCACCGACCACGAGTGCCGGGATCAGTGTTCGCTCCTCGATTCGTACGGGTCCGACGGCCGCCCGGATCCCGCCACGGACCGTTGCCGCCGCGTCGAGGAGATCACCCGGACTGCCGACCACCGTGGGGTCCCGGCTCGTCGAGATCACCGCCGCAAGGTCCCGTCCGTCGGGCGGGGACAGGCGGCCCTCGACGACGAGCCTTGAGCCGAGCGCTATCCTTCGCCAGTCTCGGTCGCCGATGATCAGGACAGGAACCCGGGTGGCTTGGCTCTGGCCGCGCCCGGTGACCTCGACAACTTGGGCGCGCACCAACACGAACGGTTCGTATTGCCCCTGCCTGAGCAACGGATCCGAGGTCACCCGGGCTTCCACGGTGGCGAACGCCTCCTGGCGAGCGAGCGCGGCGACCAGGTTGTGCTGGTTCGCCTCGGCGCGCAACATTGCCGAGCCGGCGACGGCCGCGGCGGCTGCCAGGCACGCGGAGAGAACGAGCACGGGATGTCTGGCGCGACGTCGGACCAGCACCAGCACCACTGAGAGCGCGAACACGACCCCGGTGAGCCAGACCGGCCAGAGGAAACCTGCCAGCCCGCCGGCCCAGGCCATCAGCGCAAGAAGCACGACGCGCAGATCGGGAGGCCGCCGGGATGCGTCGCCCCGCGCGCCACCTGGTGCGCCACCTGGTGCGCCACCGGGCGTGCCACCGGGCGTGCCACCGGGCGTGCCACCTGCCGCCCCTCCCATTAGATCGTGACGAAGGGCGCCATCTCCGCCAGGGTCACGTCCCCGATGCCGGAAACCTCGAGTAGCTCGTCGACCGCGGTGAACGCCCCGTTCTCGGTGCGCCACGTCATGATGGCCTGCGCCGTGACGGGACCCACTCCCGGCAGCGTGTCCAGCTCGGCCTCGTCGGCGGTGTTGATGTTCACCATCTGACCGGGAGACCCAGATGGCGAGGTGACCGGCGCCGAGGCTGCCGGCGCCGCCACACCCGAGGGAGGCGGGATGCCCACCACGATCTGCTCTCCGTCCACCAGGACCCGCGCCAGGTTCAGTCCGGTGAGGCTCACTCCCTTGCGGGCTCCCCCGGCCGACTTGAGCGCGTCGGCGACCCGGGAGCCCGCGGGAAGGGTGGTGATGCCGGGACGCCGGACCTTCCCGGCCACGTCGATGATGATCGCCGCAGTCGCCGCGGTGGGGCTTGGGGCAGTCGCGGCGGGCGACTGCGCGTCAACCGCAGCTGCGCCGGTCGGGATGTCGCTGGGAGCACCGCCCACGTCGACGAGCGGGGTGGGTGCCGCCGATGACTGCTGGACCGCGGTCGGAACCACCGTGCCAGCGCCGTCCGCGCGTAGCACCCACCAGGCTGCCACCGCCATAGCCGCCGCAACGAGCAGCGAGACGATCGTGAGGTGGGTCGAGGTCAGGCCAACGCTGCCCTGCAAGGTCGGTGGCAATCGGTCGTGGGCCCACCCGCCGATCCTGCCCACGAGCCCGATGGACCGGTGCGCGTGCTTTCCCGTTGTCGCCGGGTCGGTGGCGTCGGTGATCGCGCTCGCCGGTTGAGCGCCGGTCGGCGCCTGCGCGGTCGACGCCTGCGCGGTCGGCTCGGGGTCGCCGTCCGCCGATCCGTCCACCGACAACGACCCACGGATGCCGGCGAGCTCCGCGCTGAGCAGCTCCAGACGTCGGCGAGCTACCTCGGCGACCTGTTCGTTGGCTGCTTTGCGGGAACCCATGAGAACGAAACTAGGAACCCGCCCCTCGTCCCACCAGCCCCGGATCGCTACCTGTGGACAAACACCTCTGCCCGAACCCTGTGCATGGTTCCTGGATCAGCCGGGAGACCCGAGGCGGTCAGGTGCCAGCGGGACGAGGCGGTCAGATGCCAGCGGGACGAGGCGCCACCACGACCGCCACCATCCCGGGGCCGACGTGCGCGCCGATCACTGCGCCAACCTCGCCCACGGCGATCTCCCGCTCTCCCAGGTTGGTCTCCAACCGACCGCGCAGCGTGTCGGCGAGCAGGTCCGCCCGGTCAGGGTTCGCCAGGTGGGCGACTGCGAGGTCGACCTGTTGGTCACCAGCCGCCTCGACCGCTAGCTCCGCTAGCCGACTAAGGGCACGGCCAGAGGTGCGTACCTTCTCGAGGGTGCCGATTCGCCCGTCCTCGAGCCTGAGCAGCGGCTTGACCGACAGAGCAGAACCAAGCAGCGCGGCGGCAGCCCCGATCCGCCCGCCCCGACGAAGGTACTCGAGAGTGTCCACGTAGAACAGCGAGGTGATGGCCTCGGCTCGCGCGCGCGCCGCCGCGGCGGCATCGGCCGCGGAACCTCCGGAGTCGAGCACGTCGGCGGCGGTCAGCACGCAGAACCCGGTGGCCATGCCGAGCTGCTTGGTGTCCACGACAGTCACCGGAACCGACGCGTCGGCCGCAGCCAGCTGGGCCGACTCAAAGGTGCCGCTCATCTGGCTGGACAGGTGGATCGACACGATCTCGGTGGCACCCCCGGCAACGGCCTTCTCGTAGGCCTCGAGGATCGCGGCCGGGGTGGGACGAGAGGTGCTCACCGGGGTCCACTCCCGGAGTGCCTCGGCGACCGTCTGCGGCGAGGCGGTGCCGTCGGGTCCTTCGTCGTAGGACTTCGCTCCGATGACGACCTGCAGCGGAACCACGACAATGCCGCGTGTTTCACACACGTCGAGCGGCAGCGTTGCCGTCGAGTCGGTGAGCAGGACGATGGAACCGGGCATGGCCGAAGGTTACCGGCAAGCGAGCGACCGCCCCGGCCACGTCCAGGGTGAGGAATCCTGCGGTCGGCGCGCTTGTTTGGCCGTAAACGGGGCAAGGACTCCGTACAGACATCGGATGAGAGGAAGCACATGCGCGTCGTCATCGCCGGCGGACACGGTCAGATCGCTCTGAAGCTCGAGAGGATGCTGAGCCGGGAGGGCGATCAGGCGGTGGGTCTGGTCCGCAACCCCGATCATGTCGCCGATCTCGAAGCGGTCGGCGCCGAGGCCGTCGTACTCGATCTCGAGAAGGCCACCGTCGACGAGCTTGCCCAGGTCGTCCAGGGTGCCGACGCGGTGGTCTTCGCGGCCGGCGGCGGGCCGAACAGCGGGCCCGAGCGCAAGGACACCGTCGACCGAGGGGCCGCAGTGCTCCTAGCCGACGCGGCCGAACAGGCAGGGGTACGCCGCTACGTACTGGTCTCGTCGATGGGCACCGAAAACGTCGATCCCGACAGCGACGACGTGATGGCCATCTACCTGCGCGCCAAAGCGGCAGCCGACGAGGACGTTCGCAACCGCGACCTCGATGCCACGATCGTGAAGCCGGGGCGCCTCACCGACGACGAGGGCAGCGAGCAGATAGCAGCAGGACCGGGTGTGGAGTACGGCGAGATCCCCCGCGCCGACGTGGCAGCAACCCTTCTGGCGGTTCTACGCACTTCCGAGACAGTCGGCAAGCAGTTCAACCTGGTCAGTGGTGGCCAGCAGATCAAGGACGCGCTCGCCACTCTGTAACGTCATCCCTTCCGGCTGCTATGCCGACCGTGAGGGATGACGTCCTGCGGGGTCCACCACGGCTCAGGTGGTGACGATGTTCACCAGCTTCGGCGCTCGGACGATCACCGTGCGCACGGTCTTGCCCTCCAGTGACCGCTGTACGTGGGGATCGGCCATCGCCATCGCCTCCAGGTCGGACTCGGAGATGTCCGGGCCGACCTCGAGCTTTGCGCGCAGCTTGCCCTGCACCTGGACGATCGCGGTGACCGAGTCCTCGACCAGCAGCGCCTCGTCTACGACGGGCCAGCCGGCGTGGGCAACGGTGGGCTCGTGACCTAGGCGGAACCACATCTCCTCGGCCGCGTAGGGCGCGATCAGGCTCAGGATGACCGCCACCGCCTCGGCCGCCTCCCGGACCGCAGGGTCGGAGGGCCCGCAGCCGGAGTCGATCGCCTTGCGTGTGAGGTTGACGTGTTCCATCACCCGAGCGACCACCACGTTGAACCGGTGCGCGTCGATCAGCCCGGCGACCTCGTGCACGGTCTTGTGCGTTGCCTTGCGCAGGGCGAGATCTCCCTCCGCGAAGGAGACGCCGGGCTCGCAGGTGATGTCGCCGCTGAGCCGCCATGCACGTTGCAGGAACCTCAGCGAGCCCGACGGGGACATGTCCGCCCAGTCGATGTCGTCCTCTGGGGGCCCGGCGAAAACCATCGTCAGGCGTACCGCGTCGACGCCGTACTCGTCGATCATGTCGCCCAGGTTCACGCCGTTGCCGAGCGACTTGCTCATCGCCCGGCCCAGGTTGATCACCTGGCCCTGGTTCAGCAGCGCGCTGAACGGCTCCTCGAAGTCGACCATCCCCATGTCGTGCAGGACCTTGGTGAAGAAGCGGCTGTACAGCAGATGCAGGATCGCGTGCTCGACGCCACCGACGTACTGCGGCACCGGCATCCAGTTGCGCACGGCCTCCTCGTCGAACGGGCCGTCCTCGTAGTGCGGCGAGCAGAAGCGCAGGAAGTACCACGACGAGTCCACAAACGTGTCCATCGTGTCGCTGTCGCGCAACGCCTTCCCCCCGCACAACGGGCAGTCCACAGTGACCCAGTCGTCGGCCGCCGCGAGCGGTGAGATGCCCCTCGGTTTCAGGTCTGCGCCACGCAGGTCGGGGAGTACGACGGGCAACTGGTCGTCCGGGACCGGAACCTCACCACACGCCTCGCAGTGGATGATCGGGATCGGGCAGCCCCAGAACCGTTGACGTGAGAGCAGCCAGTCCCGCAGCCGGAAGTTCACCGCACCCCTGCCGGACCCCTGCGCCTCCAACCGTTCGACGGAGCGCGCAATGGCGATGTTCTTGTCGGTCAGGCCGTCCAGCCCGCGCTCACTGCCGCCGGAGTTCACGTAGGTGCCGGCGCCAGGAGTGGCGACGAACGTCGACGCCGGATCCCCAGTGCCTTCAGGGCCGGTGTCGACGACCATCCGCACCGGCAGGTCGAATGCCTTCGCGAAGTCCAGGTCTCTCTGGTCGTGCGCGGGCACCGCCATCACCGCCCCGGTGCCGTAGTCGGCCAGCACGTAGTCGGCCGCCCAGACCGGGGTCCGCTCACCGTTGACCGGGTTCGTCGCGTGCCGGCCGAGGAAGACGCCGGTCTTCGCGCGCTCACTCGACAACCGGTCCATGTCGGTCTCCCTGCGCACCTGGACCAGGTACCGCTCGAAAGCCTCCCGCTGTTCCGGGGCGCATATCTGCGCGGCCAGCTTCGCGTCGGCCGCGACTACGAAGAACGTCGCGCCGTACAAGGTGTCCGGCCGTGTCGTGAACACGCTCACCTTCTGGGCCGCTTGTCCTGAACTCGTCGAAGCGTCGATGTCGAAGTCGACGTAGGCGCCTTCGGAGCGACCGATCCAGTTGCGCTGCATGGACAAGACGTGTTCGGGCCACGTGTCCCTCAGACCGTCCATGTCGTCGAGCAGCCGCTGGGCGTAGTCGGTGACCTTGAAGTACCACTGGGTCAGCTCACGCTTGGTGACCTCCGCTCCGCAACGCTCGCACTTTCCGCCGACCACCTGTTCGTTGGCCAGCACGGTCTGGTCGTTCGGGCACCAGTTGACCGGGCTCGACTTGCGGTAGGCCAGCCCGCGCTCACGGAAGCGCAGGAACAGCCACTGCGTCCAGCGGTAGTACTCCGGGTCGGAGGTGTGCAGGCGACGGGACCAGTCGAAGCTCACCGCATAGCGCCGGAACGACTCGGCCTGAGTCTCGATATTGGCGTAGGTCCAGGTCGCCGGATGCTCGTCGTTGCGGATCGCGGCGTTCTCCGCGGGCAACCCGAACGAGTCCCAGCCGATCGGGTTGAGCACGTCATACCCGCACTGCCACCAGTAGCGCGCGATCACGTCGTGCAGCGCCATCACCTCGGCGTGACCCATGTGCAGGTCCCCGCTCGGGTACGGGAACATCGTCAGCGCATAGCGGCGCTCCCGAATTCCGTCGTCGGATGCCTGGAAGGGGTTCAGGTCGTCCCAGACCTTGCGCCACTTGTCCTGGGTGGCCACGACGTCGTACGTCGTGTGCTCGTCTCGCGGACTCATCGGCTTCGTCTTTCCTGTCGTCGTACGGGGCACAAAAAAACCCCTCAGGCATGAGGGGTGGCCGCGCTGAGGTGAAGCCCGTCAACGCGGCTGACTAAGAAGCAGGTACTTCCGCACACTCCAATGCTAGCTCACCGGCTCCTCGTCGTCGTCGGGGATGACGACCGGGCGCCACATCGCCCACGCCTGGAACAGCGCGGCGAGAACCACCATGCCGCTGCCGGCCCACAGGTTGACGTTGAAGCCGTCCGCCTTAGCCAGGTCCGCGTCGGACGTGCTGAAAAGACCCATCGCCACCAGCACGACGCCGTAGATTCCGATCAGCAGCGCGATGAAAGTCCGGATGTCGAAGGCACCCGCCTTGCGCGATGACTGCGGTTGCGTCGAGTTCGACATGAGTTCTCCGATCCTTTACAGGAACAAGATGTTGAGGACGATGACCATGACGAGTGCGACCCCTGCGAGCTTCGTCGGTTGCATCCACCAGGAGAGGTTTGCCTCGTCCGGGTCGTGGAAGTCCTCCCTCGGGGTCAACGAGTAGACCAGACCCCGAAGCGTCGACTCCTCCTTCGGCGCGGTGGCGAGACTGACCAGGACGCTGACGACGATGTCGACCACGAAGGCGACCGCGGCCGCGACGAAAGCGCCACCCTGCTCGCCGATGCCGATCACGCCGGTGACATCTTCGCTGAGCACCCAGACCAGAACGGCTCCGGACGTGCCGGCGACGAGTCCCGCCCAGCCCGCGGTGGCGGTCATCCGCTTCCAGAACATGCCGAGGATGAACGTGGCGAACAGCGGCGCGTTGAAGAAGCCGAACAGCGTCTGCAGGTAGTCCATGATGTTGGTGTAGGAGGCGGCGAAGGTTGCCGTGCCGATGGCGATCACCGTCGCCGCGACCGTCGCGATCCGGCCGACCTTGGTGTAGTGCTCGTCAGGCTCGTCCTTCTTGACGTACTGCTGCCACAGGTCGTAGCTGAACACCGTGTTGAAGGCCGAGATATTGGCGGCCATTCCGGCCATGAACGCGGCCATCAGCCCCGCGATCGCCACCCCGAGCATGCCGTTGGGCAGCAGGTCGCGCATCAGGAACAGGATCGAGTCGTTGTAGTCGACAGGGCCGCCCTCGACCGCGCCGCCCTCCTTGAACGCCGCGACCTCGCTGACCGCCACCGCGGCGATCATGCCGGGCACCACCACGATGAAGGGGATGAACATCTTCGGGAAAGCCCCGATGATCGGTGATCGCTGGGCGGCCGACATGCTGTTGGAGGCCATCGCCCGCTGCACCTCCACGAAGTTCGTGGTCCAGTAGCCGAACGACAGGACGAAGCCGAGACCGAAGACGATGCCGATCACCGAGAGAAGCGGCGACTCGAACCCGCTGAGCCCCGTGCCGGGCCATGAGGAAAGCTGTTCGGCGCCTCCGGGGCTGTTGGCCACCTTCTCCTTCAGGCCGCCCCAGCCGCCGACCTTGTGCAGGCCGACAAGGGTCAGCGGCAACAGGGCCGCGACGATGATGAAGAACTGCAGGACCTCGTTGTAGATCGCGGCCGAGAGGCCGCCGAGGGTGGTGTAGGTGAGCACGATCGCCGCGGCAACGACGAGTGAGAGCCACAGCGGCCAGCCGAGCAGAACCTCGACGATGCTGGCCAACAGGTAGAGGTTGATCCCAGCGATGAGCAGCTGCGCAACGGCAAAGCTAAGTGCGTTGACCAGGTGGGCGCCCGTTCCGAACCGGCGCCGCATGAACTCAGGAACGGACCGCACCTTCGAGCCGTAGTAGAACGGCATCATGACCACGCCGAGGAACAGCATCGCCGGCACAGCGCCGATCCAGAAGTAGTGCATGGTCGCCAGGCCGTAGTTCGCCCCGTTGGCCGACATCCCGACGATCTCCACGGCGCCCAGGTTCGCGGAGATGAAGGCCAGGCCGGTGACCCAGGCGGGAAGCGCTCGCCCGGACAGGAAGAAGTCGAGGCTGCTGGAGACCGACCGCTTGGCCATGATGCCGATGCCGATGACGAACGCGAAGTAGAGCGCGAGAAGCAGGTAGTCGACCCAGTTCGCGTCGAGTCGAAGTTGTGTGTCGGCTGCGAGAATCACTGCGCCTCCCGTGATGACAGGTGTGAACCCTGTTGGCACGTTACTCCTCCGAACCCGAGAAGATAACGACCCGCTGAGCAGGATTCGGTGATTCTGGCCTGACGAGGCAACAATGCAAGGCAGCAGAGCTGAGCTTTGAGGAAGTTCGAGGAGAGGAGGGCGACCGGATGACGTGGCTGGTCACAGGTGGAGCGGGGTACATCGGAGCTCATGTGGTGCGCGCGTTCGCCGAGGTCGATCTTCCGGCTGTCGTGGTCGACGACCTGTCC
>Ga0075530_1000332_pt1 | contig 22011 bp, 21 predicted proteins | sample NGEPerD_2_FD_75101 | JGI IMG/M metagenome (GOLD analysis project Ga0075530, IMG submission 75101) | Arctic peat soil microbial communities from the Barrow Environmental Observatory site, Barrow, Alaska, USA - NGEE PermafrostL1-D | ecosystem: Environmental > Terrestrial > Soil > Wetlands > Peat ... | reverse complement strand
GTCGACGGTGTGCGATGGTCGATTCCCGGCGACCATGCCCGCATCGAGGAAGACGGGACGATCACGCTGCTCGGGCGCGGCTCGGCATCGATCAACACGGGTGGCGAGAAGGTCTACCCCGAAGAGGTCGAAGGCGTGCTGAAGTCGCACGAGTCGGTGTTCGACGCGGTCGTCATCGGCGTGCCCGATGACCGGTGGGGCGAACGCGTCGTCGCGATCGTCCAGCCACGGGCCGGACACGCCGTGGAGCTCGACATGCTGGCAACGCATGTGCGCGCCCGCCTCGCCCGTTACAAGGCGCCGCGCGCGCTGGTGACAGTCGACGAGATCGAGCGATCACCGTCGGGCAAGCCGGACTATCGCTGGGCGCGCCGCTTGGCCGAGGGGGGCGCGGCCGACGAGAGCTCGCCCGGCGCGTAGCGTTGTAGGAGTGAACCGCCTCACCGACGAGACCAGCCCCTACCTCCGCCAACACGCCGACAACCCGGTCGACTGGTACCCGTGGGGCGACGATGCGTTCGCCCGGGCCCGGGCCGAGGATAAGCCGATCCTGCTCTCGGTCGGGTACTCGTCGTGTCACTGGTGTCACGTGATGGCGCACGAGAGCTTCGAGGATCCCGACGTCGCCGGCGTCATGAACCGGCTGTTCGTGAACGTCAAGGTGGATCGGGAGGAACGACCCGATGTCGACGCGGTGTACATGGGGGCTGTGCAGGCGCTCACCGGCCAGGGTGGCTGGCCGATGACGGTGTTCCTCACGCCCGGCGGCGAGGCGTTCCACGGGGGCACGTACTTCCCCAGGCGCTCCGGCCACGGCCGCCCCGGTTTCGTCGAACTGCTCGAGGCGGTCGACGACGCGTGGCGGAACCGACGCGGCGATCTCCTGGACCAGGCGACCAATCTCACCGGCGCCCTGCGGCGCGCTTCACCGGCCGACTCCCCCGACCCGGCCGCAGACCTCCCCGCAGAGGCGGACGCGGATCTGCCCCGCGATCTCGCGGCCCGAGCGGTCGATGCGCTCGCCGCCGAGTTCGACGCGCGCTTCGGCGGGTTCGGGCGCGCCCCGAAGTTCCCCCACGCCATGACCCTCGACTTCCTCGTCCAGCGCGCCGTCACCCACGCGACGCCCGAGATCATCGAGATGGTCACGACGTCGCTCGATGCCATGGCCGCGGGCGGCCTGTACGACCAGGTGGGTGGCGGGTTCCACCGCTATTCGGTGGACGCGTTCTGGCAAGTCCCCCACTTCGAGAAGATGTTGTACGACCAGGCACTCCTCGTGCGCACCTACCTCCACGCGTACCTCCTCACCGGCGAGGCGCGCTACCGCCGGATCGTCGAGGAGACGATCGACTACGTGCTGGCCGATCTGCGCCATCCCGACGGTGGGTTCTTCTCCTCCGAAGACGCCGACTCCGAGGGTGTGGAGGGCAAGTTCTACGCGTGGTCCCTCGAAGAGATCACCGACGTGTGCGGTGACGCCGCGCACGAGGTCATCGCGGCGTTCGGTGTGACCGAGGCGGGTAACTTCACCGATCCGCACACCGGGTTCTCGGCCAACGTGCTCCACGCCGTCGATCGCCGCGCGCCACGCACGCCGGCACTCACTCGGGCGCTCGAGGCGCTGGCCGAGCGTCGCCGCCACCGCGTCCGCCCCGCGCTCGACGACAAGGTGCTCACCGGCTGGAACGCCCTGTTCCTGCGGGCGCTCGCGGAGTCGGCGGCCGCGCTCGAACGCGACGACTGGATGGACGCGGCCCGTGCCAACGGCCGCTTCCTCCTCACCGCGCTGCGTCGCGCCGACGGACGGCTCCTGCGGTCCTGGCAGGCAGACGGGGGGGCCCGACACCTCGCCTTCGCCGAGGATCACGCCGCGCTCGTGGAGGCGTTGGTGACGCTCGCCGAAGTCGACGATGTGGCGTGGATCACCGATGCCCGCGCACTCGCCGATGCGCTCGTGGCCGACTTCGCCGACCCTGACGGTGTCGGGTTCTTCACCACCGGTCGTGACGCCGAGGCGCTCATCGTGCGACCCAAGGAGCTCATGGACAACGCGGTGCCGGCGGAGAGCTCGCTCGCGGCCGAGGGGTTGCTCCGACTTGCCGCCTTCGTCGGCGACGACGACGGAGTCATCGCCGAGCCGGCCCACGCCTATCTGCGTCGGATGGCACCGACGATGGCCCAGCACCCGAACGCGTTCGGCCTCCTGCTCGTCGCGTACGACCGCGCGGTCAACCCCCCGATCGAGGTCGCGATCGTCGGTGAGCCGGACATGGCCGTGGCGCTGCGGCGTGCGGTGTTCGGCCGGGTGCTCCCCGCCTCGATCGTCGTCACCGCGCCGAGCGGCTCGACAACGGCGTCGCTGAGCCCGCTCCTCGACGGTCGGAGCGCGCCGGCGGGCGGTGGAATGGCCTACGTGTGCGAGGGGTATGCCTGTCGTCAGCCGACCGACGACCCAGCAACGCTGCGCTCCCAGCTCGACGCGGCGCTCCTGGCCCGGACCTGACCCATCATCCCGTTGGAGCCCGGAGTATGGCCGAGGCGTGGCTACTCGGGCCGGCCGTAGGTGGCCAGATCCGCGACCAGCTTGTCGGCACCGGCCCAGCCGAACGCGATCAGCGACTCGCCCTTTTCGACGTCGACATCGGCGAAGAGCGCCGTGGCCGCCTTCGTGCCACCCTTGACGTGGGTCGTGTTCAAGATCGCGGGCGACGCGCCGTTGGCAGCCACCCGAAACGCGTGTTGGTCGTAGTTCGCATCGCACCCGAAACGGCGGGCGAGGCGGCGGCCCCACGCCCGCTCCTCACCGGTCGGCTTGTAGCCCCCGCGGGGCACGACATCGTCCAGGACCGTGAGCAGCGAATAGCCCGAGGCGTGGGAGATCCGGCCCGCGACGAGAACGTCTTCGTCCGGGAAGGAGATCGCGGCTCGGCGGTACAGCTCACCCACCATGGCGCGCACTGCCGGGCCGGCTTGGCGACCACGCTTGGCCACACCGGCACCCCACAGGACGCACGGAGTACCCCCCACCCTTTCGAGCGAGCCGAACAGGAATCCATGAAAGGCACCGTCGACTGAGATCGTCGCAATCAACGCAAACCGCTCGATGTGGTGGTCGAGGAGGCTGTCGTCGACGAGCGACCCAGCAGCGACCAAGAGCTGGCCCAGTTCGTCCAGCTCGGCCGGCTTCAGGGAGACAGAATCACGGGATTCGATTTCCATCGCACGTTCATTCTTGCCGATGGAGCCGGGCTGCGCCAGTTCGCCCTCCGGGCCAACGGTCGGACCGATCAGGCCAACGGTCGGGCCGCCGCCATGTCCCAGTACGCGGCGAGCCGGCGGATCCGGCCGTCGGAGCCGACCTGGAAGACGTCGACCGCGTCGATCGCCATGCCCCCGGCTCCGGTGCGAGCGTTGATCGTGAACACCATCGCCGCCTCGTCGCCACAGATGTGGACGTGGTGGACCTCGAAGCTGATCGACTCGGCCAGCTCGTGCACGGTGTCCCAGAACGCGGCGCGCGCCTCACGGCCGGTGTGCGCGGGCGTACCCACCGGGTCGATGACCACACCGTCGTCCGAAAAGGCGTCGAGGAACGCGTCCTTGTCGGAGCGGTCGTAGGCGTCGCAGTAGGCATCGACCGCGGCTCGGATCTGTTCGGGGCTCGGCATGCCGGTGAGGTTAGGTCGTCCGCTCACTGCACGCGGACGCCGTCGAGCTCGCTCATGGGCGGCGGGAACTCCGGATCCATCTCACCCAGCTTCGCCACGAGAATGCGCCCGACGGCAACGTCACGCGCCCATTTGTGGTTCGCGGGAACCACGTACCAGGGCGCCTCCTTGGTCGAGGTCTCGCTGAGCGCGGTCTCGTAGGCCGCCTGGTACTCGTCCCAGTGCTCGCGAACCTCGAGGTCGCCGGCGTTGAACTTCCACCGCTTCTCGGGATCATCCAGGCGGGCCTGCAGACGAGCCCGTTGCTCGTCGCGGGAGATGTGGAGGAAGACCTTGATGATCTCGGTGCCCTCGTCGTGCAGCATCCGTTCGAAGTTCCGGATGTGACGGAGCCGCTCCCGGCGGTGCCCCTTGGTGATGAGACCCTGCACGAAGACGGTCACGACATCCTCGTAGTGCGATCGGTTCCAGATCCCGATCTCGCCGCGGCGAGGAGCGGCCAGATGTATCCGCCAGAGGTAGTCGTGAGCGAGCTCGAGGTGCGACGGTGCCCTGAAGGACGTGACCCGACATCCCTGGGGGTTCACCCCGCTGAACACGCGGCGAATCGTGCCGTCCTTGCCGGAGGCGTCCATGCCCTGGAAGACGACGAGCAGCGCGCGGCGCTCCTCGGCCCACAAGCGGTTCTGCAGGGTCCGCATGCGATCGACGAGGTCCGCACTCTCGGCCACACCGGCCTGCTTGTCGTCGAGGTCGAGACGGTCGCTCGGGTTGCGGCCGGCGAGGTCGGCACCACTGCCCGGCGCGACGCGAAATGACTTGATGCCGCTCATCGGTCCTGAAACCTCGCTGTGTGATCGCTTGGTCTTCGGCGAACCACCAAGGCTGTCACCCTCACGCGGTGAGGCCGCGGATTGCTTGGCCGAGAAGCACGAACCCGAACACGACCAGGAGGACGGCCATGACCGCGGAGTCGTGCTCGGAGAGCCAGACCTTCCACTCGTCGAGCACGCTCGCGACCTTCTCGCGCCCGGTGACGTACATGACCACCGGAGCACCGATGGTGAGGCTGGCGAGCAGCACGAACACGACGAGGGCCGCGACCGCGTCTCCGGGCGCGACGCCGGTCTGGGCGACGGTCGCGGCCGCTCCGACGGTGAGGATGAGGTTCTTCGGGTTCACCGCGCTCAGTCCGATACCGATGGCCCCGGCGCGACGCGGCGTGAACCCGTCGATCGCGGCCATCCACCTCGGTAGCGACCGATCCTCGCCGGGCTTCGGGCGGGCGCGCCACCGGCGCGCGGCCGCGAGGATCAGCACCACCCCCAAGGCGAGCTTGATCCAGAACATCGTGTCCGACGCAGCCGGATCGCTCGCCACATCGCCCGCGTCGGCCAGGCCGTACACCACCGCGCACACCGCGGCCAGGCCCACCACCCAGCCGGCGAGGAACGTCACACCGTTCACGCGGGCTCGCGGGGAGAAGAGCATGAGGATCACCGCGATGATCGGCACCGGGCTGATCGCGACCCCGATACCGAACGGCAACACCTCGCTGATGGCCCGACCCACGGGCCCGCACGCTAGCCGGGAGCACGAAAGTCCAGCCGGGTCACGACCGCGCGCGTGGCGTCCTGCGACGGTGCTCGGGCCGACCAGCCAGGTCGGTGTCGTTCAGTCGAGGGCGATGAATGAGATGACCGCGACGACGACCACGAGGACCGCGACCACGCCGACGACGTAGTACGCGACGCGTGCCGCGCCGCCGCGCTCGGGGTGGACACCGAAGTTGCCCATGACGTCGTACCGGGACTCACGTTGCTCCCAGGCGCGCTCTTCGGGCGTGCCGACCTTGGGAAGATGGTCTCGGCGCTTGCGCTTCATTCCCGACGAACCCATGACGCACCACGCTAGCGCCGCCGACGAGACTCCCCGACTCTCCGACTCCGTTGGTGCGCGTTCCGTCGCTATACGCACCCTCGCGCACCAACGGGAGTGGGGGCGGGGCGTTCAGCGGTCGGTGGCCGAGAGCTGATAGGTGTTGTGCAGGTCATCCTGGATCACCGTGGCGACGCCGTCGATGTCGGTGACGATGAGATCCTCATCGAGGGTGCGCGCCGAGAACGACCAGCCGTCGGGCAGGGCGAGCCGGTCGCCGAGGCCGGCCAGGTCAGCCACCGTGAGGGTCGGGTCGAGCTCGAGGCTGTAGGACTGCATCACGAACACGCGTCCGTCGTCACGGTCCTCGATTGGTACGGCCATCTGCTCCCCGGCTCGGGCGAACGCGTGACTGGGGCGCTCGACGCCCTCGCGATCAGGTCCCGCGCTTCCGGGTGACGTTGAGGCCTGGGAAGCGGGCGCGGAGCTGAGACCCGGGCGCAGGCGCAGGGATCCCCTCGGGCCAGGCACCGGTGAGCCTCAGCGACGCCATGCCTAGCGTCGTGTCGAACCAGGAAGCCGCCTCCGCGTCGCGCTCTCTCAGGGCGCTCACGAAGTCGTGAACACCGTCAGCACGTCACGCGCAATCTCGACGAGGTTCCAGTCAGGATTCCGACCCTCGTTCTCCGCCCGCCGAGTCACCCGATCCCAACTCAGGTGGCTCAGGTGCTTGACCAGGAAGCCGCGCCGATCACGAAGCCTGCGAAGCGCGGGCGACTTCGTCGGCGACCACCGGAGCTCACCGAGATAGTCACCGATCGTGATGTCCCTGGGCTCATGCGTGTCGAGGAAGTCAACCAGCGATCGTGTGTGCAACAGAGCCGACTCGAGGCACGCGACCGCGAGCGCGCTCTTCTCGCGCTCGTCGTCGAGCTCGTCGTCGAGCTCGCCACCGAGCGACCCACCGAGCAACCCACCGAGCAACCCACCGAGCAACCCACCGAGCAACGGTGCCAACACGACCAGCTGCATCAGCTCGAACGAAACGACAACCACCGCTTGCTTGAGCTCTTCTGGGCTCCTCGTCGGTACCTGAGACTCCCTCCTCGCCAGCTCGTCATAGGTGGCGCGGTTCGACTGGCGCGGTTCGACCCGCCCGCGGGACGGACGCGGGATGGACGCCATCCGTCTACCTGCCCTCGCGCAGCTCCGACCCTCTGATGCGAAGATTCCAGTCCCAACCGCGACCGGAGCGCGCCACGACATCTTCGCTCGCCCCGGCGAGCACCCAAGGTGCTCTACGTTGCTGACCTGCAGGTTCGGGGTGGGCGATACAGGACTCGAACCTGTGACCTCTGCCGTGTGAAGGCAGCGCTCTAACCACCTGAGCCAATCGCCCGAGAGCGGCCACGATACTCGGCACGCGCTCGGAACGAACCGTGGCGCCGGCACCGGCACCGGCGTCGCCGCTCGGCCGGTACCGCTACGCCGCGAGCCAGACTGCCGCGGGCCGGACCGCGGTCCTCGCCGGTAGAGTCCGCGGCTCATGAGCCGGCTGGCGGGAGTCGTCGCATTGGTGGGTGGCGTCGCGCTGTTCGCCGCGTGCGGCGGCAGCTCGGACCAACCGCGGGTGACGCCGAAGGGCGATGCCATCACCGTGGGCGGCACGACGATCTCGGCCGCGGAGCTGGTCGACGAGCTGCGCATCATCGCCGACAACGACGAGCCGCCCACGCGCTCGCCCGCGACGACATCGAGCTCGTGCCCGAGGCGGGCACCATCTCGCCCACCCTGTCCTCCACGTGGGTGAACCAGCGAGTGAACCAGCTCGTCATCGACCGGGAGTTCGAACGGTGGGGGTTGACGATCACGCCCGAGATGCGCCGGGAGGCCAAGGCGAATGCGGCGACGTTGTTTCGCGGCCCGAAGGTCTTCAACGCGTTCCCGAAGCGATTCCGCGAGCTGGTCCTCGCTCGCCAGGAGCGCATCGAGGCGCTGGAAGCCCAATTCCCGGCGACGGCCGAAGCCACCGAAGCCGAGCTGGCCGAGCTGTTCGAACAGACCAAGGCACTCTGCGAGGGCGACAAGCTGGTTGCCCAGATCGTCGTGGAGACCCGCGCCGAGGCCGACGCCGTCGCATCGGAGCTCGCTTCGGGCGCCGACTTCGCGACGCTGGCCGCGGAGCGATCCCTCGATCGGGGCTCGGCCGCAGACGGTGGCGTGTTCACCTGCGTCGGCTCGACCCGCTACGCGGCGTCGGCGCCGGCGGTACGCGAGGCGGTCGGGCGCCTGTCCGTCGGCGCGACATCCGAGCCCCTGAAGAATCAGGGCACGTACGCGATCGTGCGGATCCTGCCCTTCACGATGGACACGGCGCGGCCGCTGTTGCTCCAAGCGTGGGACAACCAACACCTGAGCCCGTTCGGCGACTACGTGCGAGACCTGGTCAAGGCCGCCGACATCGACATCGGGAAGCGGTTCGCCGTGCTGGTCGACGGTGGGCCGACGGTGGGGATCTTCTCTCCCGACCAGCCGGTCCGGCTGTAGCGGTCGCTCCCGATCGCGTGGCTGACCGGGTGGTCCGGCCACGGTTGGACCGGTGCGAAGGAGCGGACCGGCTGGGTCACCGTCGCCCGCGGCGCGCGGTCATGCCCGGGCGTCGCGACCACGTGCGGCCGGATCCGCGGGCTCCGACGCGCCGCGCCCGGACGCGACCGGGGCGGGGCCTCGCGGCCCCGCCCTGATCACGTTCTCCTTCGAGCGGTCGATCAGCTGGTGATCGAGATCGTGCCGCTGGTGACCACGAGCTTCTTGATGCCCTTGGCCGCCTTGATCTTGCCACTCGGCTTCACGGTCGGCGCGCAGAGCGCGAAGTTCAGACCCGCCGGGTCGATGTTCGCGTGGGCGTGGGCGTTGGCGTTCGCCGTGCCCGCGTACGAACCGGTCGTGTTCCCGTTGTTGAGATCGAAACCGATACCGGCCGGTGTGATCCCCGGGAAGACGATCGTCGACGGGTTGAGCTTGCCTCCGGCCGCCTTCCACTTGATATCCACGTTGAACGGCGACGTACCCGGCGTGACGAGACCGTCACAGGTGCCCGCCTCGGTCCCGGTGCTCGTGACGACTGCCTTGATGGTCGTCGGCGTCACGAGCGGGTTACCCGTGGTACCCGAACAGGTGTCCTTTCCCTTGATCTTCGCCGTCGTGGTCGACGGGAGGACGTTGGCGTTCGTGAGCGGCGGGTCGATCTTGGCCTTGCCCCAAATCGAGCAGGTCACCGATCCGGTGGCATCGAACGGTGGCGGCTTGCCGGCACCCGCCGGCGAAGCGACGAGCGCGAGACCGCCGAATGTGAGCGCGGTGGCCGCAGCCCCGAGCGCGATCTTCCGAATCATCCTGAGTTCCCCTTTTTCGATGTGATGGTGTCCACCCAAACAGAGGGAACGGCGATGGTGCATCTCCCAGCCAGCCCCTCGGCCGCGGAAGGTGCCACCGAGGGTGGTCGGCGTCGAGAGTCGATGTCGTGGGCTGACCGAGATCCGCCGCGCGTCTCGCGCGCACCATCGCTTCCGACCACGGACCGTGAGATCATGGCGGGCGCTACGCTTTCGGACTCGGCGAGAGGGGCCATGGTGGCGGGGACGGAACACTCATCGGACGAGGCCGAACCGGCATCCGGCCGGTCGGCAGTCATCGGCCCACCCGGGTTGGGCATGGCCCTCTCGGAGGCCATGGAGACCCAGCGGGCCATCCGCCGCCTCAAGACCGATCCAGTCGGCGACGACACGGTCCGGGACCTGTTGCGGCTCGCGGTCAAGGCGCCCACCGGAGGCAACCTCCAAGCGTGGGAGTTCGTCGTCGTACGCGACCCGGACGTGAAGCACCAGCTCGCACGGCTCAACCGCCAAGCGTGGTCGGTCTACCGTCGCTTGAACCGCCGGCGGGCCCAGGCCGACTACAAGCTCGAGCGCATCCTCGGTGCCGTGCAGTGGCAGGCCGACCACTTCGAAGAGGTGCCGGTGATCATCGTGGCCTGCCTGCGTGGCTTCCGCCCGGTCCTGCCGGCCATCGGCGCGGCCAGCTACTACGGCTCGATCTTTCCGGCAGTGCAGAACCTCTTGCTCGGCGCTCGCGCGCTCGGCCTCGGCGCCGCCCTCACCACCCTGCCGCTGTGGTCGGTGCGCCTGGCGCGACGCACGCTGGGGTTGCCCAAGGGCATCACACCCTGCGCGGTCGTGCCGATCGGCTGGCCGGTCGGGAACTACGGGCCGACCAGCCGCCGGCCGATCGAGGAGATCACCCACGTCGACCGGTACGGGAACCGGGCCTACCTGGACACCCGGGACGCTCGGGATCCTCGGTGACCAGCACTCGGGCCGCTCCAGGGGGGCGCCTCACGTCGAGTGCTCGGGTGAGGCAAGATAGAGGTTCGATTCTCCCGGTTCGAGGCAGGTGACGACGTGGCCAGAAAAGGTCGGGCTCGCCGTTTTCGTGAGGCGCGTGAGCTGAAACAAGGGTACGACGACGGCCTGTTCAACGACGGGGGCAAGACCCTGGCGGACGTCGACGACGACGAGGCAGGCACGGTGCACCTCCAAGACGACGACGCCGTCACCGAGCCGGAACCCTGGGACCCCGACGAGGAACGCAACCGCCGCGACTGACGGTGTCTAGGCGGTCCTCGGGTCCGCGACGTCGGGGTCGATCTCGAAACGGGTGATGGCCGCCGCCACCACCGCTGCGTCGAGGCAGCCCTGGGTGGCGAGGCCGTCGAGCACCGCCACCACGATGTGGCCGGCATCGACCTCGAAGTGGCGCCGCAGTGCGTCGCGCGTGTCGGACAACCCGAAACCATCGGTGCCGAGCGGGATGAACGGCTGGGGGACGAACCGCGCGATCTGGTCGGGTACCGCCTTGAGGTAGTCGGTGACCGCGACGATCGGACCCGACGCGGCACCGAGCACGTCGGTGACGTAGGCGACCCTCGGCGGCTCGGCCGGGTGCAATCGATTCCAGCGCTCGGCCGACAGGGCGTCTTCTCGCAGCAGCTTGTAGCTCGTCGCGCTCCACACGTCCGCGGCGACGTCGAACTCATCCGCAAGGAGCTGTTGGGCCTCGAGCGCTGCGAGCATCAGGGCTCCACTCGCGAGGAGCTGTGCCGGGTGTCGACCCGGCCTCGGAGCCGAGCGGTACCGATACAAGCCGGCCACGATGCCCTCCTCGACCCCGTCCGGCATCGCGGGCATCGGATAGTTCTCGTTGTAGAGGGTGAGGTAGTAGAAGCAGTCCTGCGGGTCTTCGCCGTACATGCGCTCGATGCCGTCGCGCACGATCACTGCCATCTCGTAGGCGAACGCCGGGTCATACGCACGACAGTTCGGCACGGTGGTGCACAGCACCTGGCTGTTGCCGTCGCAGTGCTGGAGCCCTTCACCGGCCAGCGTGGTCCGACCGGCCGTGGCGCCGAGCAGGAACCCTCGGCCGCGCTGATCACCGAAGCTCCACACCAGGTCACCGACGCGCTGGAACCCGAACATCGAATAGAAGATGTAGAAGGGGATCATGGCCTCGCCCCACGTGGCGTACGCCGTGCCGGCGGCGGTGAAGCTCGCCATGGAGCCGGCCTCGGTGATCCCCTCCTCGAGGACGCGACCGTCACGCGCCTCTCGGTACGACAGCAGCAGGTTCGCGTCGACCGGCTCGTACAGCTGGCCGAGCGGCGCGTAGATCTTCATGTCGCGGAACAGCGCGTCGAGCCCGAACGTCCGGCCCTCGTCGGGGATGATCGGCACGACTCGCCGTCCGAGGTTCGGATCGGAGAGCAGCTTGCGCGCGAGCCGGGCGAATGCCGTGGTCGTCGAAGCCGAGACCTTGTCGCCGGTCCCGGCCAACAAGTCGGCCCACACGTCGGGCTCGGCCGGCGGGATCGGCTTGGATCGATCGATCCGGTCGGGCAGGAAGCCGTGCAGCGCCCGGTGGCGCGCGCTGAGGTACTCGAACTCGTCGGAGTCGCGCCCCGGATGCACGTACGGCGGGAGTGCGTCACCCTCGAGCATCTCGTCGGGGATGTCGAGCGACAGGCGGTCTCGGAACGTCTTGAGCTCGGCCTCGCTCATCTTCTTGATCTGATGCGTGGCGTTGCGGGCCTCGATCGCCTCGCCGAGAGTCCAGCCCTTGACCGTCTTGGCGAGAATCACCGTCGGCTGACCGGTGTGTTCGACCGCGGTCTTGTAGGCCGCGTACAGCTTGCGGTAGTCGTGACCACCACGGGGGAGTCTCTGCAGGTCGTTGTCGTTCAAGTGCTCGACCATTGCGCGCAGGCGCGGGTCCGGACCGAAGAAGTGGTCACGGATGTACGCGCCGGACTCGACGGTGTACTTCTGGAACTCCCCGTCCACCGTCGCGTTCATGCGCTTGACGAGCACACCGTCGACGTCGCGCGCCAGCAAGCTGTCCCACGCCCGACCCCAGATGACCTTGATCACGTTCCAACCCGCGCCGCGGAACGTCGCCTCCAGCTCTTGGATGATCTTGCCGTTGCCGCGCACGGGGCCGTCGAGCCGCTGCAGGTTGCAGTTCACGACAAAGACGAGGTTGTCCAACTGCTCGCGCGCGGCCAGTGACAGGGCCGCCGTGGCCTCGGGCTCGTCCATCTCACCGTCACCGACGAAGCACCAGACGCGAGATTCGCTGGTGTCGACGAGCTCATGGTGCAACAGGAATCGGTTGAAGCGAGCCTGCGCGACCGCGTTGAGCGGGCTGAGACCCATCGAGACCGTCGGGAACTCCCAGAAGCTCGGGAGCCGCCGTGGATGCGGATAGCTCGGCAGTCCCCCGCCGCCGACCTCTCGGCGGAACCCGTCGAGCTGGTCCTCGGTGAGGCGGCCTTCGACGAACGCCCGCGCGTAGATGCCGGGCGCGGCGTGGCCCTGCATGAACACCTGGTCGCCGAAGCGACCGTCGGCCTTGCCGTGGAAGAAGTGGTTGAAGCCGACCTCGTACAGAGCGGCCGCCGACGCGTAGGTGGAGAGGTGACCGCCGAGGCCGTCGAAGCGCCGGTTCGCTCGGGCCACCATCACGGCCGCGTTCCATCGGACGAACGCGCGGATGCGTCGCTCGAGGCCCTCGTCGCCGGGGAACCACGGTTCGCGCTCCGGTGGGATCGTGTTGATGTACGGCGTCGAGACCATCGCGGGCACACCGACGCCCTGCTCGCGGGCTCGCTCCATGAGACGACTCAGCAGGTAGGTCGCGCGCGCCTTGCCTCGCGCATCGACGACCGCCTGGAGCGAGTCGAGCCATTCCTGCGTCTCGGGAGGGTCGACGTCGGGCAGCTGATGCACGAAGCCATCGATGAGCACGCCCTCAGGCTAGAAGGCCTACGAGCCCCCGTAGCGCACGGCCGGTTACCCCGCGATCGACTGGGTGTCCAGTGACTCCTCGGCCACCAGGTCGAGCGTGGCTCCGGGAAGGAGCGCGTCGATCTGCGCGGCCAGGCGCCGCAGCACGGCACGCATCGCCTCGGTCGACAGCGTCGGGTCGAGGCGTCGCACGAGGTCGGGGGCGAGCTCGGGAACCGCGACGTGGCGGATGAGCGGGTGGCTGCTCGCTTGCGGCGCCTCGGCCGGGCAGAACAGCACCTCATGGAGCTTCTCCCCCGGGCGGAGACCGGTGAACTCCACCGGGACCTCGGGCGTCCGACTGGCCGCGAGCTGGCGGGCCACATCGGCGATACGGACCGGTTCGCCCATATCCAGCACGAGCGCTTGGCCGTCGGCACCGATCGCGCCGGCCTGGACCACGAGCTGTACGGCCTCTTCCACGGTCATGAAGTAGCGGGTCACATCCGGGTGAGTCACCGTCAGCGGCTGACCCGCGTCGAGCTGGGCGCGAAAGGCCGTGAGAACCGAACCGCGACTGCCGAGCACATTGCCGAACCGAACGCTGAGGTACGTACCCGGCTCCGTTCGGCCGTAATGCGCGGTGAGCGCCTCGGCGATGCGCTTGGAGTAGCCGAGGGCGCTGCTGGGGTTGGCCGCCTTGTCGGTGGAGATGTTGACGAAGCGCTCGACACCGGCGAGCGCGGCCGCTTCCAGCACCGACACCGTGCCCCAGATGTTCGTCTTGAGCGCCTCCGCCGGATGGTTCTCGAGGAGAGGGAGGTGCTTGAGCGCCGCGGCGTGGAACACGACGTCGGGCTGGATCTCTTGAAAGATGGCCGCGACCCGAACACGGTCGCGAATGTCCACCAGCAACAAGTTGTGCGAGTCGAGCAACGCTCGACCCTCGATCGACAGCTGGACCCCGTGGAGACCGGACTCGTCCCGATCGATCATCACGAGCTCTGCCGGATCGAACGCCAAGATCTGGCGGCACAGCTCGGAACCGATCGAGCCACCCGCGCCAGTGACGACGACACGCTTGCCTTGGAGATACTCCGACACGCTGTGCAGGTCGGTCTCGATCGTGTGCCGGCCGAGCAGGTCGACTTCGGTGGGCGCGCGCAGGTCACCCACCTTGAGATGGCCGCCGAGCAGCTCCTGCAGCGACGGCACGACACGTACATCGAGCCCGGACTCCCGAGCGGTCTCGCTGATCTCCCGTACGAGCGCGCCATCACCGGTGGGGATCGCGATCACGAACGCAGATGCACCGGTTCGTGTGGCCACCGACGCGATCGACGACCGGTCACCGACAACCCGGACGCCACGCACGGTCAGGTTCCGCTTGGCGGGATCGTCGTCCAACAGCGCGACCGGAACGTACGGGCTCCCCGACTCGAACAGCATCGAGCGCAACGCGCGCTCACCGCCCTCACCCGCACCGAACACGATCGCGGGCGCGCGCTCCGGTACCAGCGAACGGCGACGGTGCTCGATGGCCTGACGCACCATGTAGCGAACGCCACCCATCGCGACGAACGCGATCACGCCTGCACCGATCACACTGCTGAGCGGTGCGGGCCTGTCCGAGCCGACGGCCAGATCGACGACACCGAGCGTGACCGTCGTCAGCACGGCCACGCGCGTGAGCGCGGCGACCTCCTCGAACGACCCGAGCACCCACCAGCCCCGGTAGAGCCCACACCAATAGCCGAACCCGCCCTGCGCAACCCACGCGATGGGGATGAGCAGCGCGACCTCGAAACCAGACAGGCGACTGATGTCAAAGTCGAGTCGCAGGATCACGGCCGCGTAGAGCGCGAATACCCACACGAAAGCGTCGGCCGCGAACCGGAGCAAACGCCGCGCCCCCACAGGCCGCGCGAACAATGAGCCGACGGCGCGGTCGGTACGGTTCTCGACGATGACGTGGCGCGTGTCCGAGGAGGCTGTCGCAGCGGGCCCGGACTCTCCCGGTTCCGTGCGATCGTGCCAGTTGTCTTCGGAGGCGACGCCTCCCATGCGCTGTCGGCGCGTCATCAGCCTCCCCAGGTTGCGCGAGCGGCCCAAGTCTGGTGCTCACGGTCCGTGGCCGCAAGGGCGACCCACCACCAGCCCAGACCTCTGGTTCGCTCCGACATTCTCCGACGTAACCTGGCCGCGTCATATGGTCCAATTGGCCCAGCTCAGCCCGCCGCTCCGACGTCGGACCACGGACCTCGGGATTCCGGGCGAGCGCCGCGACGCGCCCGGCGTCGGAGAGGCGCCGGCGGACCGGAGAGGTCGTCGTGCGCGCCCTGATCGGTGAACCGGAGCTCCACGCCGGACTGTTGGCCGGGCTCGTGGGCCTCGTCCTCGCCGCCGGCCTCGCGGCCGCCTGGTCGGTGCTGCGCCCGGCCCGGCCCCGAGACTCCACCGGGCCACCCGGACTGTTCGGCGCGGTGTTCGTCGTGGCCACCGTCGCCGGGATCGGCGGGGCCGGTCCGTTCACCGAGGTCTGGCCGGTGCCCGCGCGAGCCGCCGTCGGTCTCATCGTCCTCTGGGTCGCGGGCCAGATCGGCCGGCCGGGCTCGTACCGCCAGGTCGTCGCGACCGCGCTCGCCATCGTCGGCGGCATCCTCCTCATCGATTCCGGAGCCGAGTTCCCGGCCTGGGTGATCGCTCTCCTCGTGCTGGGTCCCGCACTCGGTGGTGCCGCCGCCGCGGACGTCGACCGCCGCGGGGCGCGCAGCGGCACGGGGCCGCTGCTGCTGGGCATCGCCGTCGTCGGGCTCTTCGTGACCGTTCCCGACACCGAGCTCGCGCTCGTGCTGGTTGGCGTCACGATCCCGATGACGTTGCTCGCGTGGCCGTGGCCACGGGCGCGACTCGGCGGGGGTGGCGCCTACGCCGCGGTCGGCATCTTCCTCTGGGTCGCGACCCTCGAGGGCGCCGGCAGACCCGGTTCGACGGTCGGCGCGGCCGCCGCGCTCGGGGTCCTCGTTCTCGAGCCGGTTGGAAGGACCCTCAGCGCTCGCCTCCACGCCGCCGGCGCATGGGGCCGCATCGCGGTACGGCCCGAGCGCGTCGCGAGCACCGGTGCTCTCGTCGCCGCGCAGGTCCTCGCGGCCGCGTGGGCGGGCCGCGTCGCCGGCATGGTGCGCTCGCCGACCTACGCGCTCGTCCTCGCCATCCCGGCGGTGTTGGGCGCGCTCGCCGCGACGACGCGATACCGCCCGAGCGATCCCGCGACCCCCCCACCACGCTCACGGTCGCGTCCCGGACGTCACGGATCGTCGAGCACGCCTCGGCCCTGAAGATCGTCCGGCGGCCGATCCGACCCGTTCAGTGACCCGCGGCGAAGACGTCGCCGATGACACTGATGACACGATCGACGTCAGCATCGTCGAGCGACGGGTAGATCGGCAGGCTCACCACGGCACCGGCGACCGCGTCGGTCACCGGCAGCGGGCGGTCGGCTGCGGCGGCGTGCGATCGCTGGCGGTGGACGGGGGGATCGAAGTAGTTCCGCGTGTCGATGCCGTCAGCCCGAAGCCAGGCCACGAGCTCGTCGCGAGTCGCACCGAACGTCTCGGCGTCGACGGCGATCGTGAGGTCCTTCCACGTCGACGTGTCGGCCGGGTCGAGGCGCTGGGCTCGGACACCGGGGATCTCGGCGAGCTGCGCTCGAGCGCGCGCGGCGAGCTGGTTGCGGCGCGCGAGGTGATCGTCGAAGTCGACGAGCGATTCGAGCGCGCAGGCCGCGTGGAACTCCGACATCCGGGCGTTGAGACCGACGAACTGCGTGTCGTAGTCACCGGGGTTGCCGTACTCACGACCCAGCCGCACGTACTCGGCGACGTCGTCGTTCCTCGTCGCCACCACGCCACCTTCTCCGGCGATCACCGGCTTGGTAGGGGTGAAGCTGAACACCTCCGCATCGCCGAAACCCCCGATCGGATCCCCACCGCGACGAGAGCCGAACGCGTGCGCGGCGTCGAACACGAGGGGGATCGACGCGGCGCGCGCCAGCGCGGCCCATTCCTCCGGCGCCGCGGGTGCGCCGAATATGTGCGTGATGAGCAGCCCGCCCGCACCCTCCAGATGGGCGCGGGCGTCCGCGACGTCGGCCAGGAACGTGTCGGGATCGCACTCGATGAACCGAGGGCTCGCTCCGGCCCAGACCACGCTGTGCGCCGAGGCGGAGAACGTGAAGCTCGGCATGATCGTGGGGCCGGACAGCCCCACGGCGCGACCGGCCAGGATCAGTCCCGACGTGCAGGACGCCACCGCGACGGCGTGGCGGACCCCGAGCCGGTCGGCGACGAGCTCCTCCAGCCGGCGCACGAGCGGCCCATTGGTGAGGATGCCCCGGTCGTACGACGGCGCGAGTCTGGCGACGACCCGATCGAGCGGAGGAACCGCGGGCCGCACGAAGGCGAGACCGTCCGGAAAGGCGGGGGGACGCTCCGGGCGGAGCGGTGACGGGGTCATGCAGCGACGCTATCCGGACGAGCTGTCCGGTGATGCCACGAAACCACCGAGCCCGGCACCCACCACCGCCGTCACCACGCCCGCCGCGAGCCCCAGTGCGGCCACTCCCGGTGAGAGCCGCGCGACGACCACGCCGAAACCCGCGAACGCGACCTGGGCCAGTGCGCAGATCGTCGTCGAACCGGCGACGGTCCAACGGCCATCGACGAGCTGGTCGTAGATGTGGCTGCGGTCACCACTGAACAACGGCCGGCGCAACCGAGCCCGGCGAACGACCGCGATGGCGGTATCCGCCAGCGGCAGCGCAACGATGAGGGGGACGGCGCACCACACCGACCAGCGCGACCGGGATCCCAGAGCGAGGGCGGGCGCCAGCGCGAGCGCCGTCCCGATCAGATACGAGCCTCCGTCACCGAGATAGATGCGTGCCGGCGGGCGGTTGAACACCAGGAAGCCCGCCAACGCGCCCGCGAGACCCAGAGCGTAGGACTGCGCATCACCACCGAACGTCGCCAACGCGAGTGCCGACACCAGTGCGACCGCGGTCGCCAGCCCGTCCTGACCGTCGAGCAGGTTGACCGCGTTGAGCAACACGACCACGAGCCCACCTGTGGCGACCTGCACGAGCACCGGGCCCGGGACGACCAGCGCCGCGGCGACGCCGATGCCGAGCTCGGCCGTGAGGCGTAGCCGGGGACGAAGGCTGTGTACGTCGTCCGCAGTGCCGAGCGCGAGCGCGAGGACCAGCGGGACGACCAGCGCGACGCGACCCGCACCGATGACCCCGACGACTGCGCCGGCGAACACGGCGAAGCCACCGAGGTAGGGAACGGGGCTCCGGTGCGTCTTCAGGGGACCGGGGCGGTCGATGATGCCCGTGCGACGGGCCACGAGCGCGGCGATCGGCGTCACGATGATCGCGACCACCAGGGCTACGGCGAACTCCATACCAGCACTTCCGACGTGACACCCTCGTGGACGATGATCGACGTGCGGCGCACGAAGCCGCAGCGTTCGTACAGCGCCAGCGCGGCCGCGTTGTGCGTGCCGGCGACGACCTTCGCCTGTCGCACGTCCCGCCGCACCAGCTCGGCAACCGTCGCCGACACCAGCAACGTCGCGACACCCCGGCGGGCGACAGTCGAGTCGACCGCGACCGCGAGGATCTCGGCCGTGGGCAGGTCCTCGGTGCCCGACGGGTACCGCAACGTCTCGAGGGCCCGACGCCACGACGCCGTGAGACGTGGAGCGGCACCGAGCGCCGCGAGCACGCCCCTGCGCACCATGAACCGCTTGTAGAACCGACCCAGATCCGTCGCGGCCGCCGAGAACCCGACGACGTGCCCCTCGTCGGTCGCGACGTAGGCAAAGGCATCGTCGGCGTCCACGATGCCGCGGTACAGCTGACCCAAGAAGCGCGCTCCGAGCGTGGTGAGGAACCCCTCGTCGAGACGCGTGGCGTGCAGCTCGGCCATGCGATCCACGTCGACGCGCGTCGCCGGCCGGACCGCGAGGCCGGAGGAGAACCGAGGTGGGCCGAGCAGTTGCTCGTACACGGCAAGCGTCGTGTCGATCACTCGCCGGTCGTCGAAGTCATGCGCCGCCTTCGCTCGTGCCGCCTCCCCCATGCGTTGCCTCGCCGGCTCATCGGCGGCGAGGCGAGCCACGGCGTCGGCCAGCGCGGCGGCGTCGCGCACGGGGACCGAGAGTCCGGTGACGCCGTCGACGACGACCTGGCGGCAGCCGCGGATATCGGTGACGACCACGGGCACACCCATCGCGGCCGCCTCCATCGCTGACCGGGGCCAGCCCTCGCGGTGTGACGCGAGGACGTAGATGTCCATCGCGGCGTAGAGCTCGTCGACGTCGTCGCGCATGCCGAGGAACGTGATGTCACCCTCGCGGGTTGCTTCGGCGATATCGCTGGGCGCCACCGCGTCGTCCTTGGCTTCGTCGCTCGGTCCGATCACGACCACCTTGACCTGCGGGGCGCGACGCCGCAGCTCGGCCGCCGCGGCGAAGACCTCGCGGTAGCCCTTCTCCCAGACCAACCGCCCGACCACGCCGCAGACGATGACGTCGTCGTCCACGCCGAGCGCGGTCCGCAGCTCGCGACGTCGAGTGGCGCTGACCCGCGCCGGATCGAAACGGGTGAGATCGACGCCGTTGCCGAGGAGGTGAATCTTGCGGTCCGGGACGTGCAACGCGCGCAGCGTCTCGACGTCTTCGGGGTTCTGGACGAGCTCGGCATCGGAACACGTCGCGGCGAGGCGCTCCAACCCGTACACGACCGCGCGCTTGGCAATCGGGTCGTCCGGCAGGGCATAGAGACCGTGGACGGTGTTCACGACGGCCGGGACACCGGCGAGGCGCGCCGCGAGCCGGCCGTACACGCCGGGCTTCGGGTTGTGGGTGTGGACCAGATCCGGACGCAGTCGACGAAACAGGCCGGTCAGCTCGGCGAACGCGGCCATGTCTCGCCGAGGATCCATCGCCCGCGTCGCGGACTCGAGCGGCACGTGCTCGATCCCCCACTCCACGAGCGTCTCCACGTACGGGCCGGGCGCAGAGGCGCCGATCACCTCGTACCCCGCGTCGCGAAACGCGCGGAGCTGAGGACCGAGCAGCAACGCGAGGCTGATGTCGGTCGTCGTGACGTGGACGATGCGCCGGGGTCGTGTCGCCGCGGTGCTCGTCACTCCTGCGCTCCGGAATAGCGGAGCCGATTCAGGACGCGCCGCAGGTCGTCCTCGAGCGCCATCCCGCCTTCGAGCTTCGCGTCGAACCACCGCCCGGCGTCACTGCGCTGAACCGGCGAGCGCGCGAGCCGATAGGGGTCCGTTGCGCCGGCGACGTTGGCCCGAGTACCCGCGAGCGCGGCGGAGCGATACCGCGCCCGGACCGCGCGCTCGGCTACCGCCGAGCCGGCCAACGCTTTGGGGTACGCGAAGTGACGAGGTGTCACACCGACATGGTGAGCGATGAGCTCGTCGGCGGTGTCGAGCTCCTCGTCGACCCGATCCGCGGGGAGGCGGTCCAGCAGTGCATGCGAATGGGTATGTGAACCGACCGTGACGAGACCGGTGGACGCCGCGTCGGCCAGCCCGGCCCACGACAGCGGAGGCGCGCCGTACGGGAAGGGTTTCTGGTCCTCGATGAACGCCGTCGCCACGTAGACCGTGGCCGGAATGCCGTGTTCGACGAGGAGTGGCACGGTGACGTCGACGAAGTCGCGGGTGCCGTCGTCAAAGGTGAGGACGACCGGATCCGGTTCGGTCGGCCCGGGGCGAGCCAGGGCGTCGAGCGCGGCGTCGAGCGTCACGACCCGACCGGACTCGGCCAGCATCGCGAGCTGGTCGGCGAACACCGACCGCGGGAGGTCGAGCTCGAGTCCGGAATGACCACCGACGCGGTGGTAGATGAGCACGACGACGCCGCGGGCTGGGGTGCGAACGCGATCGGCCGCGACCGCGACCGACTTCAACATGCGAGAGGCGACCGCGCACACCATCTCAGGGTAGGTCGGCCCGGCCGGCCGGCTTCTCCGTCGGCGGCTCGTCCCCGCCGCCCACCGGCTCGGCGTCCCGCACGAGCCCGACGATCACGTCCGCGGCCAGGAACGCCAGCGCGAGCCAACCCAACGTGCGAAGGCGCCAAAAGTGCCCCGGCCAGCCGATGTCGGTCAGCCAGCGACGGTCGATCTGGCTCTCGATCATGTAGAGGGAGATCCCGACGAGGGCCAACACCGGGAACACCGTCAGGACGAAACGCCAACGGGGTCGGATCGCGACGAGCGCGACGAGGCCGCCGACGACCAGCCCGCACCACGGCTGGATCAGCGCCGCCGCGGCGATGCCGGTCAGGGCGGCGGTGACCAGCACGCGACGCAGGGGCGGGCGGCGGCCCGCGGTGGCGAACGGACTCGCGAACGACGGCTCGGCCTTTCGGACGACCGCCTGGGTGCGTCGGCGCTGACGCCACACACTCACGCCGACGATGCCCAGGCACAGAACGACGGCCAGCATGGACGCCGCAATCGCGAAGTTCACGACCCGCTGCGGCTCCCACACGAGATCGATGGTGATCGGCCCACCCCCGGCGAGAGGTTCGATCTCCCAGCCGTTCGCGAAACCGTCGACCAGGCTGGGTTCGCCAAGGTCCTGGCCGTCGACGCGTGCCGTCCATCCTGGGTTCAGACTCTGTCCCAACACGAGCCAAAACGGCTTGGTGGCGCCGTCGACGTGCACCTTCGCCGACGTTGCATCCTCGCTGAGGACCCGCAACTGCGGTGTCGAGGTCGTGCTCGCCGGCTGCTCGGTAGTCGCAGCCGTCGGCGTGGCCGCGCCGCCGGCCGCCGACGACCAGACGAGCTGATCGAGGTCGACACCCGTGTCGAGGCCAGGAGCCGCGCGCACGTCGTGATCCCCAGCGGTGAGCGCGACCGAACGGCCATCGCACGGACGAAGCTCGATAGCGCCCCCGGTTGCCGCCGCTTGGGTGGTCCCGTCGAGCCGTACCCCAACTGGGTCCCCGTCCATCGCGACCAGGTCGGTGCGGCACGAGTCCGCTAGCCGCTCCGGCATCGCGGCTCGTTGGATGCCGGGTAG
>Ga0075530_1000331_pt1 | contig 22021 bp, 16 predicted proteins | sample NGEPerD_2_FD_75101 | JGI IMG/M metagenome (GOLD analysis project Ga0075530, IMG submission 75101) | Arctic peat soil microbial communities from the Barrow Environmental Observatory site, Barrow, Alaska, USA - NGEE PermafrostL1-D | ecosystem: Environmental > Terrestrial > Soil > Wetlands > Peat ... | reverse complement strand
AGCTCGACCCGTGGGGCGCGGAGGATGTGCTCGCCGCACTTACCCGCCTGAATGAGGATCTGGGACTCTCGGTGGTGATCGCCGAGCATCGGTTGGAACGCCTCCTGCACCGTGTTGACCGCGTCGTTCAGGTCGGTGATGGAGGGGAGTTACACGCCAGCATCACTCCAGGAGAATTCGTTCGCCGCGCGGAGCCCCTGGCGCTGCCGCCCGTGACGCGAATCGGGTTGGCGCTCGAGTGGACCCCGATTCCGCTCACCGTGAAACAGGCAAGGCTGCCCGCGCGAGAGATGGTTCTGTCCATCGATCCGTTCGATGCTGGCCGGGAGGTTGGCGATGCCGTGATCGAAGCAATTGATATCAGGCTGAAGCACGGGCGCGGCACGATCCTGAGCGGTGTTGATCTGACGCTTCGACAGGGTGAGCTTGTTGCCCTGATCGGGCGAAACGGCAGCGGCAAAACGACCCTGATTCGCTCGTTGCTGGGTCACCATCCGGTTGCTGGCGGTCAGCTGGTATTTCCCAGCGAGCGCCTGGATCAGGCCAGCCCGGCGTCGATCGGGCGGCGGATTGGATATCTTCCGCAACAAGCCACGGCAATGTTCTTCGCGGAGACGGTGCGAGACGAGATTGCGTTTACCGCGCGTAATCGCGGGCAGAAACCCGATGACCGGCATGTCGAGGTGGCGCTTGAGCGAGTTGGCCTGAGTGGTTACGCCGAACGGCATCCGCGTGACCTGAGCGGCGGCGAGCAGGAACGGCTGGCGCTCGCGATCATGCTCACAGGTGACCCGATCGCGCTGATGCTGGACGAGCCGACTCGGGGGATGGACGCGTGGCGCAAGGCCGACCTCATCCGGATTCTCGACGAATACCGGCAACGCGGTGGAGCTGTCCTGATGGCAACGCATGACGTCGAACTTGTCGCGCGAATCGCCGATCGAGTGATGATGCTTGGTGATCGGGAGGTGATTGCCGAGGGGACTCCGCGTGAGGTGCTTGGCGGGTCCCTGACGTTCACGACACAGTCCCAGCTAGTCTTTGGCGACGATTGGCTAACACCGGAATCGGTGATTCGCGCGGCGATGGCATCCGATCACGTTCCGTAGGGACAACGCCTCCTGTACGGTCTACTCATACCAGGTCCGGCTGACGACTGTCGGGTGGCTCGTAGGGGCGACGTCCGTCAGGATAGTCGCCCAGCGGATGCGCAGCGTTCGCCGTGCCGACCCTGCACCAACAGATCACCCGGACTTGGCATCACACGCAATGAGGGGACCATCATTCTTCCTGGTTCCCTGCCCGGCACGCCGCCACCGTAGCAGGATACCGGCAACCCACCGGTAGGGCGGTTCGCCCTTAAGCCGCGGCGCGTCGTCGGCGGCTGCCGGATTGGGGCGTCGCCGTTGTTGGAAGATTGGCGACCAGCTCACTCACCCGATAGTCCGCAAGATTGCCGTTATCCGGCCCCAATGCTCCAATGGTGTAGACGTTGTTTGGATCCCACAACATCCAGCCCGAGGCGCCTATATCCTCACAGGCCTGAATCTGGGCCCGAACTTCCTCAGCACCATACGGCGCCATGTCGAAGAAATCAAAGTCCTGGAGCCACGGGCGCAGCTGCCTCGCGGAGCCCAGCTGCTCGCGTCCCGTGCGCAGGCTGATCTCGATTGTCTCGTAAGGGAAATCATTGGGCTGACCATTGAGCCCCATGGCGCCATCAGGGAAATGGCTCGGATACACCATCGGGCTGAGGTAATCGACCACTGGCGCCAGCTCGGTGATGTCCTGCCCGATTCCCAGATCGTCTGGCACAAGCATGGTGAAGCCAAATACATCCGCGGAGAGTTTCGCGCCGGTCGGCAGCAGCGCTTCCTTGCTTTGCGCCAGGAACTTCCGGATGGCCCGAACCCGATTTTCCTCGTTGTACTCCAGGCCGAAGTCCATGGTTGAGAGATCGCCATCGGTCGGGAATCGCACATAGTCGTACTGAATCTCGTCAAAGCCAAGGTTGGCGGCCTCGACAGCGAGCGCGGCGTTGGCGTCCCACAGGGTATGGTCCATCGGGTTGACCCAGGCGACACCGTTCATGTCGCGCCAGACGTCGCCCGTCACTTCGTTCTTGACTGCCAGCTCCGGATACTTCTCCGCGACGATGCTGTCCTTGAAGACGACAAGCCGCGCGATGGCGTAGATGTCGTTTTCCTCGAGCGTTGCGAGGAGTGCGGGCAGGTCGAACGATGGAGCCACGGTTCCGGCGTTCACGAAGAATGGCACCTTCGAATCGTAGAAGATCAGTCCTTCCTTGATGTCGATGACCAGCGCGTTGACCTCGGTGGTGTTGATCAGGTTGATCAGGCGATCGATATCGGCCTGGGTGTTGGAGATGTTGGGGTTGAAGTAAATACCCTTGATCTTTTGCGGTTCAAGCTGGAGGCTCGCGCCCGCCGAAACCTCGCTGACAGGAATGTGGAGCTCCGCAAACCCCGGAGCGAACACCCGAATCGAGTCCGCGGTTGTATTGGCAATCGGAAACTGGAACAGGCCATCAGCGCCGGTCACCTCGACCGCTTTGCCGTCGGTGACGATCGCCCCTTGCACGGGATCGCCTGCCGGGCTGGTGATGGCGCCCGCGAACAGGCCCGCGGAACTGGCGGGCGGCGTGGCAATGCTGCCCCGCGACATCGAAGTCTCCGGTGACGAGGTGACGGCGGAGCCCCGCGACGGTTCAGGCGTGGAATCTCCGGTCAGGTCCGTGATGCCTCCACCAACAGGCGCACTCCTCGATCCTTCCGCAATTCTGTTCGAGGAATTGAGTGCAAGGGATTCCTGCTCGATTGGCCTCAATGCGACGACAAATCCATGAGAGCTTTCCCCAACATCGATCGTGCCGGACTTGCCATGATAGCCAACGCGCGAAATCTCCACCGTCATCGGCGCCGGGTTGTTGGCGATGCTGACGATTCCATCGGCATCGGTCTGGAATGACTCACCGTTGATCGTGACCACCACATCCTCGAGCGCGGCAGTCGTGCCGGCCTCGACCACCCTGATCCGCAAGCCACCGTCCTCGTTCGACGCCATTGCGGCGGCAACGGTGATCACAGCCGCCAGCAAACCGACCAAAAACAGCGCGCTGGCGATCCACGGGAGCCATGGAGCGGGACGCGTCGGATGCGTGGCGGTCATGGTCTCCCGATTCAAGGAAAAAGGCATCAGTATGGCTCCGAAAGGCATTTTAGCGCGTGAGGCAGCCGTCAGGTGATTGGCGCCCGTCTATGAAAGGTTGGGGTCCACAACGTCCATAGTGAAAGCGTACCATGCACAAGATCATAAACGGCTCCAGTGATGGTGCGGTTTCGCCTCACAGCGCGATGAGATCCACTGACAGGCGCCCGTCATCGGAAACGTCAAGCGCGACAGGGCGTGACAGCCCGCCAAGGAACCTGCCATTTACCTTTCGCCTCCAAGCGAGGAAGACCTTTCGTCCCGCGTCTTCGACCACCCGGCCCGCGTACCACTGGCCTTCTTCGTCGGCGGCCATGGGCGGATCCGGGGCGATGCTCCAGGGGCCTTCCGGGCCGTCCGCCACGAGGTAATGCGTGCCGGTCCAGCGCGCATACGGTTCGCGCCGGCGTCGCTCGCTCGATGGCTTGCCGGTGCAAAACAGCAGGTAGTGACGATCACCAATGTGGAGATACTGGGGCACTTCCAACTCGCCGAAGTCGCCGGGTGTGGAGACAGGCGCGCCAAGCGTCCAGTGGAGCAGGTCGCGGGACCGTGCCAGCCCGACTACGCCCCGCTCGTCCATCGGTCCTTCATTGGCTCTGGCGGTGATGTACATCAGCCATCCGTGGCCGCCAGGATGGCGAATCACCCAGGGATCGCGGAAGGCGACATGGCCATCTTCGGAAGTTTCGAACGACTCGTACCAGCGAGGATCGGCTTCGAGTAGCGGATTCGCGGCATGACGATGCCAGGTGTGCAGGTCGGTGGAGGTGGCCAGGCCAATGCGCTGCGCATGATCCTGATGGGTGAGGGCGGTGTAGAACCAGTAGGAAACACCACCGTGCTCGATGATCGATCCGGTCCAGATCGCCTTGTCGTCCCAGGCCGGGCTGGTTGATGGCGTCAGGGCAACGCCACGATCGTGCCAGGTCAGGAGGTCGTCCGAGACAGCGTGGCCGACCTCGGCCTGCCAGTGACGATCTTCCGGATCGGCAAGGGAAGCAGGCGCACGCAGGTAAAACAGGCGCCACGGCTCGCCTTCCCGGTGCGGCGCGAACCAGAAATCCCACATCAGGTGATCTTGTGGCAGGTAGGGCACGTCGACCTCCTGTGTGCACAAGCATCGAGTGGCCCCCTCGATGCTGCAACTCAATAACCGCGGCTCTTGTCGACAAGATTCAGCAATGGCTCGTTGCCCTGAAAACGCAAGATGTTATCCCGGAAAATCTCCACCACGCGGCGCTCCTTGCGCGCCGAGGCGCCGGCGGTGTGCGGCGTGAGCAGAAGTCGCGGGCAGTCCCACAACGGGCTGTCGGGATTCGGCGGTTCTGGTCGCGTGACATCGAGCGCGGCACCGGCGAGATGGTCGTTGCGCAGCGCTTCGGCAAGTGCGTCTTCGTCCACGATGCCGCCGCGCGAAACCACAATGAGGTATGCATCCGGTTTCATCTTGGCGAGCTCGACCGGACCGATGAGATGCCGTGTTTCGGCGGTGAACGGGGTGGCGATCACCACCACATCGCTTTGCTCGATCAGGTCGTCGAGCTGGCTGACCGGCCAAACCTCGTCCACCAGGCCGGTACCGTCGACCGCCTGGGCATCAACCGCGAAGACGTTCATGTCCATGGCGCGGGCGCGCTGGGCAATGCCGCGACCCAGCGCGCCGAACCCAATGATGCCCATCGTCATGCCGCCGATCTCGCGGGCGGTGCGGTAGAGCACCGTGCGATCCCACACGCGATGATTCTGCTGGGCAATGCTCTCGGGGATGTGCCGCGTCATGGCGAGCAGCAGGGCAATCGTGTGCTCGCCAATGGATGGACCGTGCGCGCCGCGCGTGTTGGTTAGCATGACGTCAGAGTTGGCCAGCTTCGGGATGGTGGCCACGAATTCCACGCCGGCGCTTGGCGCCTGAATCCACTTGAGCTTCGGAGATGACTCGATCAGCTCCACTGAGGGCGCACCGAAGAACACATCCATCTCCGGTGAGTGGTCCTTGAGCTCGTCCGGGGTGCAACGGGTGACCTGGACGTTGTCGAGGTCGTTCAGCAGGTCGAAGTAGCGTTCTCCCTCCTGGGAGCAAAGCACAATCCTGAGTGGGGTCATTTGTTCGTTTTTCTCCTCAAATACGATTCACGCGTCGAAACAGCCAGGTGCGGACAAACCGCGAATCCATTGGCACGCTCAATGCCGGGTCCCATTTATGTACGTTGTCATGCCGGGCCGCGGGCATTCGCCCGCGGCCCGGCATGACAAATGGCCTGAGTCGAAGTACCCCGCATGACGATCCAGCGGATCAGTAGCGGACGACCGTTCCGGCTTCGGCCTCAGCGCCGCCAACCTTCGCGGTCCGGTCCGACGCGCTCCAGTCGATGGCGCCGAGGTCTTCCTGCATGCCGCCAACCATATAGCGAAGCTCGCTGGCCATTGCGCAAAACTGGAAGCCCTCATTGATGCGCCGCTGAACCGCGGCTCCGCCGGTGGTGTGGATGCCTGACGCGACACCGTGCCGTTTGCAGGTTTCGCGGATCGTCTTGATCGCGCTCACGACTTCCGGAATGTCGCTCTCCAGCGAAACGCCCAGCCCCAACCCCATTGAGGCGGCAAGGTCGTTTGGCCCAATGAAGCAGGCGTCGATCCCCGGAACGCTCAAGATTTCGTCTGCGTTCTCGACGCCCGTGATGTGTTCGATCTGGGCAACCACCAACACCTGCTCGTTTGCGTTGCGATAGTACTCTGCACCAGTTGTCTCGAAGCTGAGCGCGTGCCTCCCTCCACCGACCGAGCGATTGCCGGCGGGATGGTACCGGGCGGCCTCGACGGCGAGCTCGGCTTCGTCGCGGCTGTTCACCATGGGGAAAACGATGCCCCAGGCGCCGGCGTCGAGCACCCGCTTGACGTTCTCCGGCGAGTTCCATGGAATACGCACCATCGGCGCGATTCCCGAAGGACGCATGGCGGCGAACATACGCGCCAGGATGTTGATGTCGATTGCGTTGTGCTCGGTGTCGACCACCAACCAATCGAATGGCAACTCGCTGAGATACTCGGCGGCTTCAGGCGATGGAAGCGAAAGCCAGGTGCCGATGGACGGTTCTCCGGCTTCAAGACGACGACGAACGTGATTGATGCGCATGGTGGCTCCTCATGACGTGCAACGCGAATGTGTTGTTGCGGCAGGGTAGCAAATGTGCTCAGTTTGGGGAAGATCAGCGGGCAGGTGACGTGGCAGCATGCCTGCCAGATTGTGAAAGAAAGCACGATATTGGCGAATCGACACAAGTTTGTCACAATAGGGACACGATTCCTTCAGACGAAGATCGAGGGCAGTCGCTCGAGGCGGTCCCCACCGGGGGAGAGGCGGGGCGTCCCGTCGGCATCTGTCGAAAACCCCCTCTGGTCAATATCCTGGATTCCCGGTACCATTGGTGCAATCAGGACAGACAACTGGCAAGGGAGGAGGGTAGCCGCCCCGCAACGCTCGTACAGATTTCCTCAATGATGAGAACGACCGACCGACGAAACGTGACCGTGCAAGCCGCGGCGCCAGGAGTGAGGTTAGACATGAAAGAGGATCGTACTGCTACGTTGATCGCCGAAGCGAAAGCGATGCGGTATTCACGCCGCACGGTACTCAGTCGCGCATCGGCAATGGGACTTTCGGCCGCGGCGGTTGGAACAGTCCTGGGAGCCACGGGGCACGCTACCGCAGCCGCGTCAAACAGGGCGCCTGCCTTCCTGCAGGGCGGCAGCCTGAACATGCTGATGAGCACCGCGTTCGTCCCCGCCGCACAGGATCTCTTCGAGGAGCAGGCGACGACCTGGGGCGAGGAAAACAGTGTCGATGTGACGGTGGACTTCATCAACTGGCCAGACCTCCAGCCGCGCACCACCGCGGCGGTTCAGGCGGGAGCGGGGCCAGATATTGTCGAGATGTGGGACACAATCCCATACCTCTTCTCGGAGAGCCTCGTCGACCTCACCGATCTCGCCGCAACGACCGAGGAGGTGCAGGGCGGCTACTATGACTGGGTAACCAACACCGCCTCCGTCGACGGAGCCTGGAAGTCGATCCCGCACGGTAACTCTGCTTCCGTGGTGGCGTACCGCGCAAGCTATCTCGAGCAGGCCGGTGTCGAGGACGCAGCCAATAACTTCCCCGAGACCTGGGAGGAGCTGTTCGCTGTCGGCAAGATCCTCAAGGAGGAAGTCGGCAAGCCCATCGGCCAGTCGCTCGGGCAGAGCCTCGGTGACCCGCAGGGCTTCGCCTACCCGTACATGTGGGCGTTCGGCTCGATGGAGGTGGAGGAAGACGGCACAACGGTCGCCTTCGACACTGACACCTTCCGCGAAGGCATGGAAAAGTTCATCCAGGGCTGGAAGGACGGATACGACGAGACCGGCCTCGGCTGGGACGACTCCACCAATAACAGCGCTTACCTCTCCGACCAGATCTCCGTCACCCAGAACGGCACGAGCATTTACATTGCGGCGACGGACGAGGACGGCGAGAATTACCAGCCGGAGATCGCCGAAGATACCTACCACGCGCCGCTCCCCGCGGGGCCTGCGGGCCAGTTCGCGTCGCTCGGCAGCCGCTCGATGGGGATCATGGACTACTCCGGAAATCAGGACGAGGCAAAGGCGTTCCTCGAGTGGTGGTTCTCGGCCGAGCCGTTCCAGACCTGGCTGGAAACCTACCAGGGCTACATCCTCCCGCCGGGTCCGACGTTCATCGACCTGCCGGTCTTCACCGCGGATCCGAAGCTGGCTGCCTACACTGAGGTCCCGGAGATCGCACGAAACAAGGGTTGGGCGGGCCCGGCGAACCTCAAGGCTGCGCAGGTCTCGTCGCAGTACATCATTGTGAACACGTTCGCCAACGCCATCCAGACCGGTGACGCCGGAGCGGCCATCGAGCAGAGCGCCGCCATGCTGGAGCGCATCTACAGCCGCTAGCGTCGCGGTCCACATCTTGCAACTCCTCGCGAGTGGGCGGTCAGATTGTCCGCTCACTCGCTTGCTGCAAACCACAGGGCGTCGGGCGATGCCTGCCGGGGAATCTTGAATGAGCACAGTGCACAGCGAGGACACCGCGAGACCGATTGTGCCGGAGATGCAGGATCATTTCTGGACGCGCCTCACGCGTCGCGAATCGGCCCTGGCCTGGCTCTTCCTCGCGCCGGGACTCCTCATCCTGATCGTGTTCATGGCCTATCCATTCGGCTACGGCGTTTACATCTCGATGACCGACGCCATGGTTGGATTTGCCGGAACGAGCTTCATCTGGTTCGACAACTACCGGCGGCTCCTGGATGACCCGATCTTCCAGAAAACGGTGCGGAATACCTTTGTCTATGGCGTGGGGACCGTCCCATTCAAGCTGGTGCTGGGACTTTGCCTCGCGCTTGTGTTGAACCAGACCTTCCGCTTCAGCAGGCTCTTCCGCGCATTCCTGCTCTTGCCATGGATCGTCCCAACGGCGATCAGCAGCCTGGCATTCCTGATGCTCTTCAACGGCGTCATGAGTCCGATTTCCTGGGTACTGGAAGATTGGGGACTAATCGACGGAAGTATCAATTTCCTGGGCGATCCCATCAACGCAATTATTTCCCTTTGCGTGGCTAACATCTGGCGAGGTGTGCCGTTTTTTGGCATCTCCATTTTGGCGGGATTGCAGGCGGTACCCGACGACCTGAATGAAGCCGCCGCGCTCGACGGAGCAAATACCTGGCAGCGATTCTGGTCCGTGACATGGCCGGTGATCCGCAACATTACGCTGATCGCAACGCTGTTTTCGATCATCTGGACGTTTGCGGATTTTCAGCTCGTCTACGTGCTCACCAAGGGTGGACCGGCAAACGCGACACATGTGTTCGGCACCTATTCGTACCAGACGCTGGGATACACTGATATCGGGACCGCGGCGGCGATCTCGCTGTACATGTTCCCGATCCTGTCGGTGCTGGCGGTGATCCTGCTTCGTTATGTGCGTCGGGAAGACTGACGCCGCGGATTGGTGGATTGTTCCTTCTTCTATGAAGGGTCAGCATTTGTAGCCTCGGACCTTGTGTCCGAGGACCCGCACGGGCGGATTCAAGTCCGCCCCAGCAAACCCTCTTGCGAAACTCCAACGCAAGGCTCACGGGAGATAACCACAATGGCAATGGTCGGATCAAATGCCCGAAGAAACCGGTGGACAAGCCTGTATCTGCCACTCGGGTTTTTCATGGTGTTTCTATTGTTCCCGTTCTACTGGATGCTGATCGTCTCGCTGAAGCCGAATACCGATCTTCTCGATACGGATTTGAATCCCTTTCTCCTTTACAGTGTGACGTTTGATCACTACGCCTACCTGTTCACCGACACGGACTTCCTCCGGTACACCTGGAACACGATCGTGGTGACGGTGGGCTCGACCGTGCTGTCGCTGACCGTGAGCATCCTGATCGGCTACGCGCTGGGCAGGTTCAGGTTCCGGGGCGGCACCTTCATGGGCGCGCTGATCTTTCTCTGCTACCTGGTACCGCCGACGCTCCTGTTCATTCCGCTCTCACAGGTTGTCGCCGACCTCGGCTTGTACAACACGTACTGGTCGCTGATCTTCACCTATCCGACATTCCTGATTCCCTTCGCGAGCTGGCTGCTGATGGGCTACTTCCGTACGATCGCGATCGATCTGGAGCATGCCGCGCTGGTAGACGGCGCAACCAGGCTTCAGGCGATGCGCCACATCGTGCTTCCACTGGCGATGCCAGGCATCCTCTCGGCGGGGATCTTTTGCTTCACGTTAGGCTGGAACGAGTTCCTGTACGCGCTCGTGTTCATGAGCTCCGGTGAAATGAAAACCGTGCCGGTCGGCGTGGTGACCGACCTGATCCGCGCCGATGTCTATTTCTGGGGCTCCTTGATGGCAGCCGGAATTCTGGGTTCGGTGCCAGTTGCCGTTGCCTACTCATTCTTCGTGGACAACTACATCTCGGGGATGACCGCTGGCGCGACGAAGGGGTAGGGAACGCCGACGCCCCAGTAGGCTTACCCCAGGCCGGTAATGCCCTCGTCGGTTTCGATCCGAACGAGCACCCATGAGTAGTTTCCCTCGAGGACGGCGGTGCGAACGCTGGTGATCTACACGTGATGTTGCTCCTTGTTTCAGAATTGATCGTTTCAGGCATGGGCTGGGCAGCGCAGAGCAGCCCGACGTCTGCCGCTCCCGCGCAACGACCACAGTATCCGCCTTAGCTGGGTTCATCCTCAGCGGCCGGTTCGCGCGATTCGATGTAGGTGGCGATGTCGGCCAGTTGCTGCTGGAACCAGACGGTGACATCGTCGGTTTCCACCGACGCCCTGAGCGCTTGCGCCCGGCGCTGGCGCTCGCTGAATGGCATGGTCAGCGCTGTGTAGATCGCATCGGCGGTACCCTCGATGTCGGCGGGCGAGACCATCAGCGCGTGCTCCCCCAGCTGCAGGGCCGCCCCCGCACCTTCGGAGAGGATGATCACCCCACTGCGCTCATTGATCAGCGCACCCTCCTTGGCCACCAGGTTCATGCCGTCGATGATCGAGTTGACCAGCAGCACATCGTACCAGCGCATCGCGGCAAGCACGCGCGGATAGCTCTCCCCCATGATGATCTGGATCGGCTGCCACCCCGTTTCGACGTTGGCGTACTTCGCGTTGATCCTCCCCACCGTGGCGCTCATGTCGTCCAGGTACTCACGGTATTCCTTGACATCCATGCGCGATGGCTGTGTGACCGCGATAAAGTTCACGCGATTCTTGTATTCCGGATGGGCCTCCAGGAAACGGTCGAATGCATTGAACCCCCTTACGATATTCTTGCTTGGCTCGGCGCGATCGACCCTGAGTATCGTGAATTCATTGAAGTGGGTGGGGAGATATCGTTCGTATGCGCGAGCTTCCTGACTGTGCGCGGTTTTGCGCACCGCCTCGGCATCGATCGAGATCGGGTAGTGGTTCACGGCGATGGTGCGGCCGTTCCAGATCACCACATTATGGCTGTAGCTGACTTCGATTCCGGGCACGTAGGCTTCGCAGGTGTGCATGAAGCTGCGCGCGTGGTCTGGCGTCTGGAAGCCGACGATGTCGCAACCCAGCATGCCTTCACAGATCGCCCGTCTCATCTCGCTGGGGATGAGGCGCCAGTAGTCCGGGTCGGGCCAGGGAATATGCACGAAATGCTGGATGATCGCGTTCGGCCGTTGCTCCCGGATCATCTGGCCGCAGAGATAGAGATGATAATCCTGCAACATGATGATCGGTTCCTGGTGCTGGTCGGTCTGTTCGCAGGCGAGGAGGATTTCGCCCGCGAACATCTCATTGACCTTGACATACCCATCTCGCCAGGCTGACCACGTTTCGTGGGTGATGTCGGGCGAGCGGGGCGTATCCCAGAGATAATGCTGCAGGAACCACAGCAACGGATTCGAAATCACGTTGTAGTACTGGTGATAGGCTTCGGGCGTTGGTACCGCGAACCGCAACTTGAACCTTGAGCCAGCGCCGTGCGGCATGATGAGCGTTTCGCCCGCGTCCTCGGCGGCAGATGCTCGAGCGCGGTCACCGTCGGTCATCGCGGCGGCGATCCAGATCGCCTGGCGGCCCTGGAGCACCGCGCTCACCGCGGTCACGAGACCGCCACTTCCCTGACGAGCCGAAAAGCTGCCGTCCGCACTTCGGGAGAACGTGACTGGGCCCCGGTTGGACGCGACGATCAGCTGCCGCTCCTCCATGACCCGTTCGACCAAGTCCTGTGAGTCGATGTCCTGGGTTGCCGTCGTGCCGTCACCATCATTGCTGCTCACGTTGTGGCCTCCTCGATCATGCCGCTGGTACCGGTCGTCGTTGTGGCTGCTCCCTGATTATCGCCGATTACGGGCGCTTTCGGGATGTCCAGGAGCCGGTGTCAGACCAGGCCGACTCAACGCCGGACCACATTTACGATCGCGCCGAGAGGTCGAGCGAGCGCAGCGTCATGGCGTTGACCGCCACCACAATCGTCGATACGCTCATCAGCAATGCTCCAACGGCTGGCGGCATGACGAATCCGGCCCAGGCAAGTACCCCCGCCGCCAATGGGATCGCGATGATGTTGTAGCCAGCCGCCCACCAGAGGTTTTGAATCATCTTTCGGTAACTCGCCAGCGACAGCCTGATCACACTTTCAACAGATCGGGGATCGCTGGACGCGAGGATGACCCCCGCTGATTCAATCGCAACATCGGTGCCCGCCCCAATGGCGATGCCGACATCAGCCGACGCCAGCGCGGGTGCGTCGTTGACGCCGTCCCCGACCATCACCACCTTGCGCCCTTCGCCTTGCAGGCGATCGATCTCTCCTGATTTGTTCTGGGGAAGCACCTCGGCCAGCACCTGATCGATGCCGAGCTGCTCCGCAACATGCTCGGCAACGTTCCTGGCGTCGCCAGTCATCATGATCGTGAGAATCCCGCGATGTTGCAGTGAGGCAATAGCCTGACGAGCCGATTCACGAACCTTGTCCTCCAGCGCGATCAGACCTATCACTTCATCCTTTCGAATCACGGAAAGGACCGACGCACCTCGGGATGCCCACGTGTCACGTTCTCCACTGAGTGAATCAGGGATCGAAAAGCCACGTTGCTCCAGCAGGCGTGGTCCGCCGACCGCCACTTCGGTCCCTTCGATGGTTGCGGCGACGCCGCGACCGGTGACGGACTGGAAGCCGCTGGCCTCCGGGATCAGGAGGTTTCGCTCCCGCGCCGCACGCACGATGGCCTGCGCAAGCGGATGTTCGCTTTCACGTTCGACAGAGGCGACCATCGCGAGAAGATCGCTCTCGTCGCCCGATACCGCCGCGACACCGGTAACGATGTGCTCGCCTTCGGTCAGGGTGCCTGTCTTGTCAAAGACCACCGTATCGATTGAGCGCATTGCTTCAAGTGCCTTGCGGTCCCGGATCAGCACGCCCTGCCGTGCCGCCGCCGACGTTGACATCGCAACCACCAGTGGGATGGCGAGTCCGAGCGCGTGTGGGCAAGAGATGACGAGTACCGTTATTGTCCTCACCAGCGCGTCATCGACTGATCCCAATGCCACCCATGCCACGAAGGTCACCACCGCCGCCGCGGTCGCGACGTAGAAAAGGAGCCCGGCGAACCTGTCAGCCAGCGCCTGGGCCCGGCTCTTCGAGTGCTGCGCCTCCGCCACAAGCCGCTGGATACCCGCGAGGGCTGTGTTCTCGCCGATGGCGTCGGCGACGATGTGAATCGAGGAGCCTTGAACGACGCTGCCCGCCACCACCGATTCCCCTTCGCCGCGCGATACTGGGCGGGACTCGCCGGTAAGCATCGATTCATCGAGATCTGCCTCACCCTGAACGATGGTGCCATCGACCGGAACCCGGCCGCCGGGTCGCACCAGGAGGCGATCCCCTTCGGAAACCGCGTCGAGGGCAACCGGTTCTGTGTTGCCGTCATCGTTCACCCGTTCGGCCTCATCCGGGAGGAGGGAGGCGAGCGCCGCCAGCGCATCGCTGGCCTGGCCGATCGCTCGCATTTCGAGCCAGTGTCCGAGCAGCATGATGTCGATCAGGAGCACCAGCTCCCACCAGAATTCGAGATCGAGAATGTCAAACGTGGACAGCACGCTGGTGACGAAGGCAACGGTAATGGCCAGGCTGATCAGCGCCATCATGCCAGGTTGGCGACTTGTCAGCTCCTCCCAGCCGCCGGTCAGGAAGATGCGCCCACCGTAGATAAAGACAACGACACCCAGCACTGGCGCGATCCAGTCGCTGCCGGCGAACCCGGGCATGGAGAAGTTGAGCCAATCCTGGATCATGTTGCTGTACAGCAGGACGGGGATGCTCAGGACGACATTGATCCAAAACAATCGCTGGAACTCAGCCGCGTGGTCGCCGTGCCCTCCATGTTCCTGATGCTGGTGGTCGCCACCACTGGCGGCAGACGCCTTGTCGAGCTCGACACCGGCGTTCGCGGCGGATGCTTGGTCATGTTGATGATGTTGTCGGTTGTGGGAGGGCAATCCATGTGGATCGTTCCCGGACTGCCCTTTGTCGTGATTGTGATGGTCCTGCATGACGCTGAACCCTCCTGTGGGACAAGCGAGGTCGTCCCCCTTTGCGCCTCTTGCGGACAGATATGAATACAAAGAAGCCGGTGCGATGTTGGTCGCAACCGGCTTCTTCCTTCGCATCAACCAGCAGGCGTTCTACGAGGAGCTCGGATACCCGGCTTCCTGAAGCGCGCTGTTGATGGCGCCAAGGTTCGTCTGGCCAGTGTCGAATGTCACCTTGACCTGTTTCGAGTCCGCGTTCGCGGAAACGTCCTTGACTCCCTCGACCTTGCCGACGGCATTCTGGACGGTGGCGACGCAATGATCGCAGCTGATATCCGGAGCGGTGAGCGTTACTGTTTCCATGGTTGTGTTACCTCCGCTTGCTTGGACGCGAATCGACTTCTCATGCTGGTAATTATACCCACTGGGGGTATATAACACAAGTCCCGGTAATGCCCTAATGGCCCGACATGTCCATGGCTCCTCCCTGGTCCGGGACGACGCTCATGCCGGCCAGGTCGCCCAGCCAGAGCGCCAGACCGCCGATTACCACCGCCAGGATTGCAATGCCAACCAGGAATCCCCAGTCCTTGACGCGATCCGAAATCGGCGGGAAGAGGATCTCGTTCGCGCTCTCCGGCCGCCGGAAGGATCGCAGGCGCAGGGCGTTGGAGACGACGCTGACGCTGCTCATCGCCATGGCCGCCGCCGCGATGACCGGATTGAGCAGGATATCGAACGCGGGATACAGGATCCCCATCGCGATTGGGATCAGCGCGATATTGTAGGCGAACGCCCAGAACAGCCCCTGCCGGATCGTGTTCACTGTCCGACGCGACAGTGCAATGGCTGTGACAATCGACTTCAGGTCATCGCCGATCAGGGTGATATCGGAGGCCGCCATCGCAACATCGGTTCCGGTGCCAATCGCAAGGCCAAGATCGGCCTGGGCGAGGGCCGGCGCATCGTTGATGCCGTCGCCGACCATTGCCACGACGCGGCGATTACCCTGCAATTCCTTGATTTTTGCGGCTTTTTGGTCGGGCAACACCTCGGCCAGCACATGCTCGATTCCGACCTCGCCGGCGATGGCCTGCGCGGTCACGCGGTTGTCACCGGTCAGCATCCACACATCGAGCCCAAGCGCGCTGAGCTGCTCGATCGTCTCGGCGGACGCTGGCTTGACTGTGTCGGCGATTCCGATCACACCAGCCGCTGTATCATCGACACCGACGAGAACCGGTGTGATTCCGTCCTTGGCGAGTGTTCCGGCCTGGTCAACAAGGATATCCGTCGCGATGCCGGACTCGTTCAGCAGTGATGCGTTCCCCACGAGAATCCGGTGGCCTTCGACGGTGGCGACGATGCCGCGACCGGTGATGGCCTCGAAGTCCATTGGCGGATGGAGCTCCAGTGACCGGGCACGCGCCGCCGAAACGATCGCTTCGCCCAGCGGATGTTCCGAACCGGCTTCAGCCGATGCCACAAGCCCGAGCAGCTCCTGCTCGCTGAACGCTCCGGTTGGCATGATCGCCGTGACCGAAGGCTTGCCGCGCGTGATCGTGCCGGTCTTGTCGAGCACAATCGTGTCGATGCGTCGCGCCATCTCGAGCGATTCGCCACCGCGCACCAGGATGCCGTTCTCGGCGGCCTTGCCGGTGCCCACCATGATTGCCGTCGGCGCGGCCAGTCCCAGCGCGCACGGGCACGCGATGATCAGCACGGCGACGGTGGCGGTGATCGCATAGGACAGCTCAGGAGACGGTCCGATTGCCATCCAAATTCCGAAGGTAAGCGCCGCGATCACCAGCACGACCGGCACAAAGATGCCCGAGATGCGATCGGCGAGCCGCTGCATTGGCGCCTTCGAACCTTGTGCGTCCTCGACCAGCCGGACGATCTGTGCCAGGGTGGTGTCTTCACCCACCTTGGTCGCGCGGAAGAGGAAGGTGCCGGAGCCATTGATCGTCGCGCCGATCACATCATCGCCGGGCCGCTTGTCCACCGGCAGGCTTTCGCCGGTGATCATGCTCTCGTCAACGCTGGATGCGCCATCGGTCAGCTCGCCGTCGACCGGCACCTTTTCGCCTGGTCGGACCCGGACGATATCGCCCGCGATGACCTGCTCGATCGGGATGTCAACTTCTGAGCCATCCCGCACGACGCGGGCGGTGCGCGCCTGCAGGCCCATGAGCGCGCGGATCGCGTCACCGGTGCGCTTTTTCGCCCGTGCTTCCAGCCAGCGTCCCATCAGGATCAGCGCGATGATGATGATGGCGGATTCGTAATAGAGGTGGTAGGGGAAGCCCCATCGATCGGCGAGATGCGGCCACAATGTCACGAATGCGCTGTAGCCATAGGCGACTGACGTGCCCACCGCGACCAGGGTGTTCATGTTGGTCGCGTAGTGCCGCGCGGCCGCCCAGGTAGCATCGTAAAAGACCCGTCCCGCCCAGAACTGCACGATCGTCGCCGCAATCAGCAGGAAAGGCGCCAGTGTCCGCTCCGAGATCGGCACTGGTGTGTACATCAGCACCATCATGGTCAGTCCGACCACGAGGCTCACCAGCGATTTGCGCTTGAGGTCAAGAATGTGCGCCTCACGCCGCGCATCCCGCGGGTCGATTGCGTCACTGGCCTTCGCGGGCTCGGATCGCGGCTCAGCAACAGGCGGCGCGGGCACGTGTTCAACAACCGGTGTACCGGAATACCCGGCGTTCGAGATCGCCTCGGCGAAATCGGACAGCGCGGCAACATCAGGATCAAAGGCGACGGTCGCGCGTTCGGTAGCGAGGTTGACGCTGGCCGATTTGACGCCATTGACGCCTTCGAGCTGCTTTTCGACGCGCCGCACGCAGGATGCGCAGGTCATCCCCTCGATATCGAAGGTGGCGCTCCCGGCTCCGTTCGGCTCGGGTATCGGCGGGCTCGATTGCGCCGGGGGCGTTGTGATCGTTGCCTTGTACCCGGCATGCTCGACCGCCCGCAACAGCGTTCCGACCTGCGCGAGGTTGGCGTCAAACTCCACCGCGGCGCGCTCGGTCGCAAGGTTCACGCTGGCTTCATTGACACCAGCGACGCCTTCCAGCGACTTTTCCACGCGCCGCACGCAGGCGGCACAGGTCATCCCTTCGATTTCAAGTGAGATTGCCTGGGGTGTTTGCCTTTTGTCGATTGCAACCATGTGTCTATCCCGAACATTGAGCACCAGCGCCATTCGGCGCCTCGTATCACTCATGATACCCCTAGGGGGTATACATGTCAAGGCTGTGCGGGAGGTGGACCAGGCGCTAACTGGTATAGTTGTTCAACAGGTGCTGGACATCGCCCCGCGGCATTTGCCGCATGCCCTCGATCATCCGAATGTGCCGCGCCGGACCGGAGAGATTGCCCATGACCGGGAAACCAAATGAGTCGACCAGGTCGGCGGAAGCTCCGGCATTACAGCGTCCAGGCCGGGAGCGCCGGATGTGCCCGTGGTGCGGAAGTGATGAGGTTCGACTGGTGCAGCGAGGCTTCACCGGTCCAACCGACGAGCGCGACCAGTACATCGCGTGCCACGGCGGCAAGCGCCTGACCTATGAGATCGTTTCGCGCAGCGCGAGAGAAATGCGCCTGGGCCAATACCGGACCGGTGGCACCTACCGAGACAGCCTGCGCCAGACAAAGTACGACATTCTCCGCGTGCTGCGAGTGGGATCGAACGAAGTGCTGCTCTATGTCAAACCGATCATCCGGCAATCGGCGTCGCTCCGCGCCGAGACTCCACGCCGGGGCCGATTCTGACCACGGTTGATACCCGCCTCGTGACATTCTGACGGTGGCGCCGTCGTGGCAACCCTATCCCCGAACCAAACCAACTGAGGAACGCATGATCCAGGCAACTTCGAAGCGTGCATCCACGCTGGCGAGTGAGACGCAACGCCGTCGCACATTCGCGATCATTTCGCACCCGGATGCGGGCAAGACAACATTGACGGAAAAACTCCTTCTTTACGGTGGAGCGGTGCAGATGGCCGGTTCGGTCACCGCACGGCGAAACCAGCGGCACGCCGCATCCGACTGGATGCAGATGGAGCAGGAACGCGGCATCTCGATCTCCTCGACGGTGTTGGCGTTTCCGTACAAGGATTATCAGGTCAACCTGCTTGACACACCCGGCCACCAGGATTTTTCGGAAGACACCTATCGAACCCTGTCCGCGGTCGACAGCGCGGTCATGGTGCTGGACGGCGCTCGCGGGATCGAGCCGCAGACACTCAAGTTGTTCGAGGTGACGCGTCGACGTCGCACACCTATCTTCACCTTCATCAACAAGATGGATCGTCCCGCCCAGCACCCGCTGGAGCTGATGGAGGAGATCGAAAAGACGCTCGGCCTGGCGACATGGCCGATCAACTGGCCGATCGGCGACGGTCAGGACTTCCGGGGTGTTTACGACCGGCTGTCCGGCGTCGTGCATTTGTTCGAGCGCACCGAACACGGCGCAAAACAGGCGCCTGTGCGCCTGACCGGCCTGGATGACGAGACGCTGGACCACGAGCTTGGTCCCGAACGCGCGGCCACGCTGCGCGAGGAGCTGGAGCTGCTCGAAATGGCCGGAACGCCGTTCGATCTCGACGAAGTGCTTGCCGGAAATCTCACACCCGTCTGTTTCGGGTCGGCGCTCACCAACTTTGGTGTTCAGCTTTTCCTCGACCATTTCGTGCGGATGGCGCCACAGCCGCGGCCGATGGAAAGCTCGAATGGCACGATCGATCCGACCGACGAGACCTTTTCCGGGTTCGTCTTCAAGATCCAGGCGAACATGGACAAGCGTCATCGCGACCGTGTCGCCTACATGCGGGTCGTCTCCGGTCGGTTCGAGCGCGATCTCGATGCCTGGGTGCCGCGATTGAAGCGCAAGGTGCGGCTTTCGCGACCCATGCGCCTGTTCGGCTCGGACCGCGAGGTGGTGGAAGAAGCCTTCGCCGGCGATGTCGTCGGGCTGGTGTCGACCGGAACCTTCACGATTGGCGACACGATCAGCGACGGTGACATTGGCACTTTTCCGCCGCTGCCTCGTTTCCAGCCCGAGCATTTCGCGTTGTTGCGACACACCCGTGCCGATCGCTACAAGCAGTTCCTCAAGGGGTTGACGCAGATCGAAGAGGAGGGCGCCATCCAGCTCTTCTACCCGGTGAGCACCGGCAGCCGCGAACCGGTGATGGCGGCGGTGGGGGCATTGCAGTTCGAGGTCGTGCGCTACCGCCTGGAAACCGAATACAACGTCGAAACTGAGATGGATGTGCTGGGCTACACGGCGGCGCGATGGGTTACTGGTGACGAAGAAGAGATCACCACGATCAGCAATGGCCGGGGTCGCATGCGAGCCGAAGATCACGAAGGGCGCTCGATCATACTGTTCACCACGGAATGGGATCTTCGCTACGCGGAGGAAAACGCAAACGACGTGGCATTCTCGTCGCTGGCGGAGGTGTAATCCACCCCACAATCAGGAGCATGAGCATGAACGTGGTTTTGAACAACGGTGTGAGGATGCCGGCGCTGGGCTTCGGCGTTTTCCAGACCCCTCCCGACGTGACCGCAACCTCGGTCGAACAAGCACTCAGAGCCGGTTACCGCCTCATCGATACCGCGGCGTCATACTTCAACGAACGCGAAGTCGGTGAAGGCATCCGGCGTTCCGGCCTCGACCGGTCCGAGGTATTCATCGAGACCAAGGTGTGGATCAGCGACTACGGTTACGATCAGACGCTGCGCGCCTTCGGCAAGAGCGCGGGCAAGCTCGGCGTCGACCAGATCGACTTGCTGCTGCTGCACCAGCCTGTTCCGACTCAGTTTGACAAGACCGTCGAGGCCTACCGCGCCCTGCAGACGCTCCTTTCGGAGGCACGCGTCCGCGCGATCGGAGTCAGCAACTTCATGCCCGACTACCTTGCGGCGCTCCTCGACCGGTCGAGCATCGTCCCGTCTGTGAACCAGGTTGAGATGCACCCGTACTTCACCCAGCCGGACGTTCAGCAGGCGAACGAGGAGCAGAGGATTCTGACCCAGGCCTGGTCACCGATGGGCGGAATCACGAGCTACGGTGGAAGCAGGCACAGCACCTTCGACGATCCGGTCATCGCTCAAATCGCCGCCGAGCATGGCAAGACACCGGCCCAGGTCATGCTGCGCTGGCACCTCCAAGAGGGACGTTCAGCAATCCCGAAGTCGGTGAACCCCGAACGAATCGCCGCCAACTTCGACGTGTTCGACTTCGAGCTCACCGGGGACCAGATCAAGGCGCTGAACCGACTGAACACAGGAGTGCGCGGCGGCCCGGAACCAGGGTCCGTGACCCCGGAAGCCTTTGGCCGGAACATCCCCGAGGCGTAACGAGACCAGGATCGGAATTCGAGCCGGAATGCGCCGCGAATATGGGATAGATTCCAGCGAGGAACTCCCATGCATTCTGTTCATGCGGGTTGTGACCTCCATTTTTGGAGAGACACGTTCCACCCTCAACCGCGCCTTGCACAGTTTTGAGTCGCTTGGGCTAATCACGGTCGACGGCAACCAGATCACGTTGATCAAGCCGGTAACCCTGGCAACTTATACCTGGTAAACGCCGGGTTGCTCGTTCTTCCGGTGTCGCTGACGGAGCCGGTCCAGCAAATGTGGCACACTTTGGCGGTCAAATAATCGTTGCAGTCATATAGAGGAGCACACCTTTTGGCCACAGCAACAACGAGTACGCAGCTTCCGCACTGGGACATGACCACGCTGTTTCCATCGCTCGACTCACCGGAGTTTGCCAGCGCAATCCAGCAGCTGAAGTCGCAGATCGGCGAGCTTGAATCGCTGGCGCAAGGGCTCGAACCTGGAGCGTTCGTTAACAGTGACAGTGTCGCCACAGCTGAAAAGCTGATCAGCGCCATCAATGAGCTGTTCGAGCACGGCATGACCATTCGAGGCTTCGTCTCGGGCTACACCAGTGTTGATTCCCGGAATGAGGCGGCCAACGCCCGCGAAAGCGAACTGCGCATGCTCTTCGCACGGGTGTCGATGATCGTGAGCCGGTGCACGGCCTGGTTCGGCAGTCTCGACACGGAAAAGCTGATCGAGCGATCCGATGTGGCGAAGGAGCACGCCTATGCGCTGCGCCAGGCAAAGATCGAAGCCACCCACCTGATGTCCCAGCCGGAGGAAGACCTTGCTGCGCAGATGGCGATTTCCGGTGGGCACGCCTGGGGCAAGCTGCATGATGACCTGAGCTCGCAGATCCTGGTTGAAGTCGAAAAGGAGCTCGGCAAACCGGTGCTGCTGGCCATGACTGAGGTCAGGAACCTGCAAATCGATCCAGATCGCGGCGTGCGCCAGCGCGCCCACAACGCAGAGTTGGCTGCCTGGAAGCAATGGGAGACGCCGCTTGCCGCAACCTTGAACGGGGTGAAAGGTCAGCACCTCACCCTCGCGGAACGGCGTGGCTGGGATGATGTGATCGATGAATCGCTGTTCCAGAACCACATCGACCGCGAGACGCTTGACGCGATGATGAGCGCCGCCAGGGACGCATTCCCCGACATCCATCGCTACTTTGCGGCGAAGGCCACGGCGTCGTTCCACTCCCATTTGCGCCCCTCGGCGTTCAGTGGCGCGGACAGGTCGTACCAGGCGAGCCTTTCAACGCCAAGCGCCGTGGCCTTCGCCGCAAAGTAGCGATGGATGT
>Ga0075530_1000328_pt1 | contig 22185 bp, 17 predicted proteins | sample NGEPerD_2_FD_75101 | JGI IMG/M metagenome (GOLD analysis project Ga0075530, IMG submission 75101) | Arctic peat soil microbial communities from the Barrow Environmental Observatory site, Barrow, Alaska, USA - NGEE PermafrostL1-D | ecosystem: Environmental > Terrestrial > Soil > Wetlands > Peat ... | reverse complement strand
CTGCTCTTCCCGGCCAGTAGGCTGTGCGCGGCGCCGGCCCGCCCGGCCCCGCGGGTGTAGCTCAATGGCAGAGCCCCAGCCTTCCAAGCTGGTCATGCGGGTTCGATCCCCGTCACCCGCTCCCTGTTGTCGTCGTCGCACCTCGTTGCTCACGCCAAGCCGGTCCCGATGGCGGTACGGGCGCCGAGAACCGTTCTGGAGTGAGTACGCCGTGGGTGCTACAGGGACAGCTCGTAGTGGAGGATGCCCTCGCCGTCCTGCACCTTGGCGCGGCCGGACGGCGCCCACCCCATCCGCTCGTACAGCCGGCGGCCACGGGCGTTGCTCTCCTGGGTCCACAGCTGGGAGGCGGTGTAGCCCTGCCGCCGGGCTGCGTTCAGCACCGAGCCCAGCACGATCTCGGCCAGGCCCTGCCCCCAACGGTCTGGGTGGACGGCGACCAGCGAGACGTGCAGCACGCCCGGCAGCCGCTCAGGGCCTGCGCCGTCGTCGGCCCGAGCCGGCACGGCGATCGCCATCGCGACCAGGCCGTCGGCGTCCTCGGCCACGGCGCCGATCATGTCGTCGTCCAGCCGCTCCGACACGTCCGCACGCGCCTTCGCGAGCGCCTCCGAGCGTTCGGCCTCTCCCTCCAGCCCCGCCTCCACCCTCCGCGCCGACCGCGCGGCGACCCACAAACGAGCGAGGGCCTCGGTGTCGTCGACGGTGGCGGCCCGGATCGCGGGAGTGACCATGGGCCGACCCTGGCACGGCCCCAAGCGCGGCAGCCCGGCAGGTGTGGCAGGGTCGAGATTCGTTGCGAGCCGTAGGAGACCGGATGCCGCAGAACGTCGCGCAGAAGCTGATCGCCACCCACCTGGAGTCCGGGGAGATGGCGCCGGGCGAGGAGATCGCCCTCCGCATCGACCAGACGCTCACCCAGGACGCCACCGACACGATGGTGATGCTCGAGCTCGAGGCCCTCGGCCTGGACCGTGCGCGCACCGAGGTGTCGGTGCAGTACGTCGACCACAACCTGCTGCAGGCCGACGGCCGCAACGCCGAGGACCACGACTTCCTGCGCTCGGCCTGCCAGCGGTTCGGCCTCTGGTACTCCAAGGCCGGCAACGGCGTCTCCCACCCGACGCACATGCAGCGGTTCGGCGTCCCCGGCAAGACCATGGTCGGCTCGGACAGCCACACCCCGGCCGCCGGCTCGCTGGGGATGCTGGCGATCGGCCTCGGCGGCATCGAGGTCGCGATGGCGATCGCCGGCAAGCCCGTCTACCTGCGGATGCCCGAGATCTGGGGGGTCCACCTGACCGGAGAGCTGCCGGCATGGACCAGCGCCAAGGACGTCATCCTCGAGATGCTGCGCCGGCACGGCGTCAAGGGCGGCGTGAACCGGATCGTCGAGTACCACGGCCCCGGGCTCGCGCACCTCACGGCGATGGACCGGCACGTGATCGCCAACATGGGCGCCGAGCTCGGCGCGACCACCACCGTGTTCCCGGCCGACGAGAGGGTCGCCGAGTTCCTGCGCGGCGAGGACCGCGAGGGTGACTTCGTCGAGCTGCTCGCCGACGACGGGGCCACCTACGACGTGACCGAGGAGATCGACCTCGCCACGATCGAGCCGCTGATCGCCCTGCCCTCCTCCCCCGGAAACGTCGTGCCGGTCAGCGAGGTGGCCGGCCGAGACGTCGAGCAGGTGGTCGTGGGGTCATCGGCGAACCCCGGCCTGCGCGACTTCGCGGTCGTCGCGGCCATCGTCAAGGGACGCCAGTCGCATCCGCGTGTGTCCTTCGACGTCAACCCGTCATCCCGCCAGATCCTGCAGGACCTGACCAGGATGGGAGCCACCTTCGACCTGATCGCGGCCGGCGCGCGGCTGCACCAGTCCGGCTGCATGGGCTGCATCGGGATGGGCCAGGCGCCGGCGACCGGCAGCAACAGCCTCCGGACGTTCCCGCGCAACTTCCCCGGGCGGTCCGGCACCAAGGAGGACTCGGTCTACCTCTGCTCCCCCGAGACCGCCGCAGCGGCAGTCCTCACCGGGCAGGTCACCGACCCGCGCGACCTGCCGGACCTGCTGGGCATCGACTACCCCACGGTCGAGCTGCCGGCACGGTCGAGCGTGAACACCGAGATGCTCGAAGCGCCGCTGCCGCAGGAGGAGGCCACGGGCATCCAGCTGGTCAAGGGACCGAACATCTCGGCGCTGCCGGACTTCGAGCCGCTGGAAGACCGGATCGAGGCACCGGTGGCGCTGAAGCTCGGCGACGACGTCTCCACCGACGAGATCCTGCCGGCCGGTGCCCGCGTGCTGCCCTACCGCAGCAACATCCCCAAGCTGGCCGAGTTCGCCTTCAAGGGGGTCGACGAGAGCTACTCCGAGCGCGCGATGGCCACCAGGGACGGCACCGGGCACATCGTGGTGGGCGGCGCCAACTACGGGCAGGGCTCCTCGCGGGAGCACGCCGCGATCGCCCCGCGCTACCTCGGCCTCCGCGCGGTACTGGCGGTGTCGTTCGCCCGGATCCACTGGCAGAACCTCGCCAGCTTCGGCGTCCTCGCGCTGGAGTTCGCCGACCCTGACGACTACGAGCGGGTCGAGGCGGACGACGTCCTCGTGCTGGCCGGCGTCCGGGACGCCGTCGCCTCCGGCACCGAGATCACGGTACGCAACACCACCCGCGACGAGGAGTACGCAACCACCCACCGGTTGTCCGAGCGGCAGGTGCAGATCCTGCTCGCGGGTGGGCTGATCCCCTGGCTCCGTGACCAGACCTGAGGTCACGCCCGCTGCGTGAGCGCCAGGAACTCGGCCCGCGAGCGCGGGTCCTCGCGGAAGGCTCCGAGCAGGGTCGACGTGACGGTGCTGCTCCCCGCCGCCCGGACCCCTCGAAGGCTCATGCACAGGTGCTCGGCCTCGACCACGACACCGACGCCGGCGGGTCGCAGGTGGGCCTGCAGCCAGTCGGCCACCTGCTTGGTCAGCCGCTCCTGGACCTGCGGGCGCCGGGCGAACTTCTCGACGACCCGGGCGAGCTTCGACAGGCCCAGGATGCGATCACCGGGCAGGTACCCGACGTGCGCGACACCCACGAACGGCAGCATGTGGTGCTCGCACACCGACTGGAGGGGGATGGACCGGGCGAGAACCATCTCGTCGTACCCCTCGTCGTTCTCGAACGTGGTCAGGTCGAACGACCGAGGCGTGAGCATCTCGGCGAAGGCGCGGACCATCCGGGCCGGCGTCTCGGCCAGCGCCCCGCCGTCCAGGGACAGGCCGAGACCGGTCAGCATCTGGGCGGCTCCCCGCTCGGCGGCCCGCAGGTCGGCCTCCGGCGGCTCGTGCGCGACCCGCAGCCGGACGACGTGCCCGTCGGCCGCGACCGCGGCGGCGGTCGACATCAGCGCCGGTGTGCGGCGGCGAGCCGGGCCAGCGCCAGGGCGCCGACCAGCAGCCCGAAGTCGCGCAGGGCGACGTCGTAGTAGTCGCCGAGCAGCAGGAGGTTCCCGATGATGCCGGCCAGCCACGCGGCGACCACGTACCCGCCGATCCGCGGCATCAGCGCGACGAGCAGCCCGGCGGCGACCTCCACCACGCCGACGGCGAGCATCGCCTGGTCGGCCGAGCCGGGCACGAGGTCGTTGACCTGCGGCGCCAGGTAGACCTCCCAGTCGGTCAGGACGCCGAAGAACTTGTCCAGCCCGAACAGGATCGGCGCGACCGTGAACACGGTGCGCAGGAGCTGGAAGGCCTGACGCGCGGCCAGTGACGACTGCGCGTCGGACGGCGTCGCGACCGCGGGGTCGGTGTGGGTGGTCATGGCTGTCCCTCTTCTCTAGAAGACGCTACAGTTGACCATAGAGAGCCGAATCTGTTTCGTCAATGAGTCTGTCCCTTAGAATCGGGGTCTTCGTGACCGACGACTTCGCCTCGCAGGTCGCCGGCGTCGGCGCGCTCGCCGAGCCCGCCCGCCGGTCCCTGTACCTGTACGTCGTCTCCCAGCCGGATCCGGTCAGCCGGGACCAGGCCGCGGCGGGCGCCGACTTGCCCCGGCACACGGCGAAGTTCCACCTCGACAAGCTGGTGGAGGAGGGCCTGCTCGACACCGAGTTCCGCCGGCTGACCGGCCGGAGGGGGCCGGGCGCCGGGCGTCCCGCCAAGCTCTACCGGCGGTCCGACCGGCAGCTGGCCGTGACGCTGCCGCGACGGCACTACGAGCTCGCGGGCGAGATCCTCGCGGAGGCGATCGACTCCACGACCGGGCGCGACGAGCCCGTGCTCGATGCGGTGACGCGGGCCGCGAGAGCGGCCGGACGCCGGCTCGGCGCCGAGTCGCGGGCAGGCGCAGCGGCCCAGGGGGCCACCGCGGCGCTGGCGTCGTACGGCTACGAGCCGCGCGCCGAGACCGACCGAGTCGTGCTCGCGAACTGTCCGTTCCACGCGCTGTCACGCACACACACCGAGCTGGTCTGCACGATGAACCACGCCCTGATCGACGCCCTGGTCTCCGACCTCGGGGACGACCTGCAGGTCAGGCTCGATCCTGGCCCGAACCGGTGCTGCGTCACCCTCGCGCCCGCCCCGCCGTCCGCCCCCGACGTGCACGGATCCTGACCGTCGGGACCCCCGAACGGCTCAAGGTGGGCGCCCGCGCTGTCGAAGCACGAGCACGAGGCCGGCTCCGCATCCGCGGGCTGGCCACACGGTCGAGACCGGGGAGCTGGCAGTGGGTGGACCGGGATGGCTGATCGCTCTCGCCATCGCCTTCCCGACCGCGGTCTCGATGGTGCTGCTGATCATCCTGCTGCGACGCCGGGAGGCCGCCCTGCTGGGCAGCGCGAACTCCGACCCGCTGACCGGGCTGCCCAACCGCAACGTCCTGACCCGTGAGGCGGCGCGACTGCTGTCGAAGATCGACTCCATGGACGGCGACGGCAGCCGCGGACCCGCGCTGCTGCTCGTCGACCTCGACGGGTTCAAGGACATCAACGACATCCTCGGCCACCTGGCCGGTGACGCCGTCCTGGTCCAGGTGGCTGCCCAGCTCGACGCGGCGGCCGGGCCCGATGCGGTGGTCGCGCGGCTCGGGGGCGACGAGTTCGCCGTCCTGCTGCCCGGCCCCCTGTCCGGGTCCCAGGCCGTGCTCGAGGCCAAGAAGATGCTGGCCGGGCTCGGCGCCGGAGACTTCCAGGCGCACGACGTGGCGCTCGACGTGCGGGCGAGCATCGGCGTCGCCCTCGCCCCGGTGCACGGACGCACGCTCCCGGAGCTGCTCAAGCACGCCGACGTGGCGATGTACGAGTCCAAGCGCGCCCGCAGCGGCGTCACCGTCTACACCCCGGACCTGGACCCGCACGCCGCCGACCGGCTGGGCACCCTGGCCCTGCTCCGTGGGGCGATGGACGCCGGACAGCTGCACCTGCGCTACCAGCCCGTCGTCCGCGCCGACAACTCACGCCTGCTGGGCTTCGAGGCCCTGGTGCGGTGGCAGCACCCGACGCGCGGGCTGATGCTGCCCGCCGAGTTCGTGCCGCTCGCCGAGCGCACCGCCCTGATCCACCCCCTGACGCGCTGGGTGCTGCTCACCGCGGTCCGTCAGGCCTCCGAGTGGCGTGAGGAGGGCCTCGACGTCACCATCGCCGTCAACATCAGCCCGGTCACTCTCGAGCACGGGCTCCTCGGGATCGTCGAGGAGGCGCTGGCGCTGAGCCGCTGGCCCGCCGACCGGCTCATCCTCGAGGTGACCGAGTCGGCCATCACCGAGAACCCCGAGGTCGCCAAGTCGGTCGTCACCGAGCTGCGCGAGCGCGGGGTCAACGTGTCCGTCGACGACTTCGGCGCCGGCTTCACGAGCCTGGGCCTGCTCAACGGCCTGCCCGTGCACCAGCTCAAGATCGACCGCCAGTTCATCGAGGGCCTCGGTGAGAGCCAGCACGACGCCGTCGTGTCGTCGATCATCGAGCTCGGCCACCGGCTCGGCCTGATCGTGGTGGCCGAGGGCGTCGAGACGGCCGCCTCGGCGGATCGCCTGCGCGGCCTCGGCTGCGACGAGCTGCAGGGCTTCCTGTTCGCCCGGCCGATGCCGTCGGAGGACATCCACGCGTGGGTGGCCGAGCACAGCCTGATCGACGTCCCGGCACCCCGCCGCTCCCCCGCCGACGACTCCTCGGAGGCATCGGTCTGACGCCTCACTCGCGCCAGAGCATCACCAGCGCCCGGTCGTCGGTCTCGTCGCTGCGCGTCCCGTCGACGATGCGCTCGGCGCCTCCCTTGAAACCCCCGCGCCGAACCAACCGCTCCGCCTCCCCCATCAGCCGGTCGATGCCGAGCGTGAGGTCGCGGCCGGGAGTCTCCACGAGCCCGTCGGTGTAGAGCAGGAGCGCGTCGCCGCGCTGCAGCCGGCCGGTGTGGGCCGGGTAGGCCACCGACTCGATGATGCCCAGGGCCGGCCCGTGCTCGGCGCTGACCACCTCCCACCGGCCCGACCCGGCGTGGAAGTGCGCCGCCGGGGGATGCCCCGCGCTCGCCAGCCGGTAGTCACCGGTGGCGAGGTCGACACCCAGGTGGACGGCCGTCGCGAAGCCCTCCTCCCAGCGCTGCCGCAGCAGGTAGGCGTTGGCGGCGGGCAGGAACTCGGCCTGGCTGGAGGCGCCGAGCAGCCCGCCGAAGGCACCCGAGAGCAGCAGGGAGCGGGTCCCGGCGGCCTGGCCCTTGCCGGAGACGTCGACGAGCGCCATCTCCAGCAGCCGCCCGTCGGTGGACCTCGAGGTCACGAGGAAGTCTCCGGAGAACGAGTCTCCGTAGGCCGACCGCAACGTCGTCTCGACCTGCCACTGCGCCGGTAGTGCGGGGACCCGGCCCTGCGCTCGCAACCGGTCACGGAGGTCGACGAGCATCGACTCCCCGAGCGTGCCCTGCACCCCCAGGCGCTCACGGCTGCGGGCGAACAGCATCACCATCACGCCGGTTGCGACCACGACTCCGAGCGTCCCCGGCGTGACGTCCTCGTCGCGGGTGACGATCACGTACGCCACCGAGGCCGCCACCACCAGGTAGAGCAGGCCGAGCGCGCGCACCCGCAGGAAGAATCCCCCCAGCAGGATGACGACGACCACCGCCGTCAACGGCGCGTAGGACGTCACGAAGATGGCAGCGCCGGACCACAGGAGCGTCAGTGCGGTGAACCCCAGCAGCAGGAAGGCCTGCGAGGGCAGCAACCGGCGCCGCAGGGTGATACCGAGGCGCCTCCAGCCCCGGAAGCGTCCCGGCCCACGGTTCCGCCGGGCTCTCAGCACGGCGGCAAACCTACCGTCGGCGCTCCAGGGCCCACGCAGGGATCGCCCGGATCCGCGGCGTCAAGATCAGGCAAAGGAATCCGTTGGTCTGGGTCGGTTCCCGCTGCCAGGCTGCACCCATGAGCGTCCCCACCGTCGTCCCCCTCGGGCCCGACCGCCGCGACGACTGGCTGGCCGTCGACGACTGGGCCTGGTCGCAGGACCCGGAGCGCAGTGACAAGGACGCGTCCCTGCTCGGCGTCGAGTGGGACCGCACGTTCGGCGCGGAGCTGGACGGCGAGGTCGCCGGCATCTACGCCGTCTTCAGCCTGCGGACGCCGGTGCCCGGCGGGGACGTCCCGACCGCGGGCCTGACCGGGGTCGGCGTCCACCCGCACCACCGGCGCCGTGGCGTGCTGACGGCGATGATGCGCCACCACCTCGCCACCGTGCAGGAGGCGGGGGCCGAGCCGGTCTCGGCCCTCTGGGCGGCCGAGCCCGGGATCTACGGCCGCTTCGGCTACGGCATGGCGACCCGGGGCCAGCGGTTCACGCTGTTGCGCGGTGCCGCGATGGCCGACGTACCCGGCACCGACGCGCTGGCCGTCCGGTTCGAGCGAGCGGACACCGACCGGCACGCGCCGCTCGTCGCCGCTTGCCACGAGGCGGCACGGCGCGGTCGGCCGGGGATGGTCTCCCGCGACTCCGAGGGGCTGCAGCGCCGGATGCTCGCCGACCCGAAGGACTGGCGCGAGGGCGGCGAGCCGCTGAAGGTCGCGCTGGTCACGGACGCCGGGGGCGGCGTGCGGGGGTACGCCCTGTTCCGGCGCAAGGAGAAGTGGGAGGTCACCGGGCCTGACGGCACCGTGTCGGTACGGGAGGCGGTCACCCTGGACGGCGCCGCGTCCCGGGTGCTGTGGGGGCGCCTCGCCGACCTCGACCTGATGGGCCGCGTCGAGACCGGCGCCCGCCCGCTCGACGACCCGCTCGTGCACCAGCTGGTCGACATGCGCGCCGCATCACCGCGGTTGATCAACGGCCTCTGGGTGCGGGTCGTGGACACCGGCCGCGCGCTGGCCGCCCGGACCTACGCGACCGAGCTGGACGTCGTCCTCGAGATCGCCGACGTCTCCTGCCCCGAGAACGCCGGGCGCTGGAGGCTCAGCGGCGGCCCGGGCGGCGCGGTCTACGAGCGCACGACGGACGGCGCTGACCTCGCGCTCGACGTCCGGGTGCTCGGCTCGGCGTACCTGGGCGGGGAGACTCTGGCGGCCCTGGGCGCCGCCGGGCTCGTCGCCGAGGTCACACCGGGCACGCTGGCCCGGTCCTCGCGCGCCTTCACGCACGACGTCGCACCGTTCAGCGGCTGGGTCTTCTAGCGGCGAAGTCAGGCCTGGCAGCTGGGGCACCAGAACAGGTTGCGGCCGGCGACCTCCCGCGTGGCGACCGGCGTCCCACAGCGGCGACACGGCAGGCCGGTGCGCCGGTAGACGTAGTGCGCGTCCTCGGGTCGGATCCGTCCGCGTGGACGGTCGGCGGCGTCCGTGGTGACGATCCGTTCGCGCCGGACGCCGTCGCGCAGCAGCACCCGCAGGTCGGCCCACAGGCCCTCGACGTCGTCCCGGGGGATCGACCGTCCCTCGGCGAACGGGGAGAGCCGGGCCCGGAACAGCGACTCGGCGCGGTAGACGTTGCCGATGCCGGCGACGACCGTCTGGTCCATCAGGATCGTGCCGATCGGGGCGCGGGACCGTTCGATCCTCGTCAGCAGCGTCGGGACGTCGGCGTCCCGGCGCAGCGGGTCGGCGCCGAGGCGCGCCTGCACGGCGTGCTTCTCCGGGGTCGTCACCACCTCGCACGCGGTCGGGCCACGGAGGTCGGCCCAGACGCCGCGGCCGGCGTCCGCCTCGAGTCGCAGCCGGACGGCCCCGATCGGAGGCGGCGGTGGACCCTCGCCGAACGTCCACGTCCCGTAGAGGCCGAGGTGCACGCGCAGCCACCGGTCGTCGCCGACGTCGAGGAACAGCTGCTTGCCGTGCGCCTCGGTGCCGCCCAGGACCCGCCCGTCGACCAGCCCGGCTCCCCCGGCGAACCGCCCCTGCGGACTGCTGGCGCGCAGCACCCGGCCGCCGAGCTCGCTGGCGAACCGGCGGGCGTGCAGGGCGACGGTGTGACCCTCGGGCACGGCTGCGCCGTCAGTCGCCGGGCAGGGCGGGCAGCACGTGGTCGACCTCGTACACGCTCAGCTGGTCGATCCTCCGCTGGTGCCGTGCGACGCCGCTGAACTGCTCAGCCAGGAAGGCCTCGACGATCGCCGTCGCCTCGTCGGTGCTGTGCATCCGGGCACCGACCGCGACGACGTTGGCGTCGTTGTGCTGGCGGGCCAGGCGCGCGGTCTCCAGGCTCCACGCCAGCGCCGCCCGCACCCCGACCACCTTGTTCGCGGCGATCTGCTCGCCGTTGCCACTGCCTCCGAGCACGACGCCGAGGCTGCCCGGGTCATCGACGACGGCCTGGGCCGCACGCAGGCAGTACGGCGGGTAGTCGTCCCGCTCGTCGTAGGCCGCCGGACCGTGGTCGACGACCTCGTGGCCGCCCGCCCGGAGGTGGCGGGCCAGGTGCTGCAGCAGCTCGTAGCCGGCGTGGTCGCAGCCCAGGTGAACGCGCATGCCGCGCATCCTCCCACCCCCCGTTCCACCCAGCGAGGTCGTGCGAAGTCAGGTGAAGATGGGGCCCTCATCACGGGAGCGCTTGAGCTCGTAGAAGCCGGGCGTCGAGGCGACCGCCACCACGCCGTCCCACAGCCTGCCGGCGTCCTCGCCCTGGGGGGCCGGGGTGACGACGGGCCCGAAGAAGGCGACCCCGGCAACCGAGATCACCGGCGTCCCGACGTCCTGGCCGACCTTGTCGATGCCGGTGGAGTGGCTGGCGCGCAGCTGTGTGTCGAAGTCGTCGCTGTCGCCGTACTTCGCGAGCTCGGCCGGGAGCCCCACCTCAGCGAGCGCCTCCGCGACGACGTTCTCGAAGTCGTCGCGGCCACCGGGGTGGATGCGCGTGCCGAGGGCGTCGTAGAGGGGCTTGACGTGCTCCGGACCGTGCAGCTCGGCGGCGGCGGTGACGACGCGGACGGGTCGCCAGGCGCGGCTCATCAGGTCCTCGTAGTCCTCGGGCAGGTCCCGCCCCTCGTTGAGGACGGACAGGCTCATCACGTGCCACGTGATGTCGACGTCCCGGACCCGCTCCACCTCCTCCATCCACCGTGAGGTCATCCACGCCCACGGGCAGACGGGATCGAACCAGAAGTCCACGGTCTCGCGCTCGCTCACGTCGCTCGCTCCAAAGAGTTCGTCAAGGGGTCAACAGTCTGGTCTAGGCAGCAACGACGGACGTGGGAGGATTCCCCGCGCCGCACGAACCCGTGCCGGCCACCACCGAGCGGGGGAGAGCGACTCCACGTGCCGGGCATGAACCTCACCCAGAGCGAGGCGGCCGAGCGGGCTCGCCTGCTGGACGTGGCGTCCTACGACATCTCGCTCGACCTGACGACCAGCGCGGAGACGTTCCGCTCCACCACCGTCGTCCGGTTCGCCTGCGCCCTCCCCGGCGCGTCGACCTTCATCGACCTCGTCGCCCCCACCGTGCACGAGGTCGTCCTCAACGGTCGCCCGCTGGCCACCGCGGACGTCGCGGACGGCGTCCGGATCCAGCTGGACGACCTGGCGGCCGACAACGAGCTCCGCGTCGTGGCCGACTGCTCCTACATGAACACCGGCGAGGGCCTGCACCGGTTCGTCGACCCGGTGGACGACGAGGTGTACCTCTACTCGCAGTTCGAGGTCGCCGACTCCCGGCGGGTCTTCACCGTCTTCGAGCAGCCCGACCTCAAGGCCAGCTTCTCCTTCACCGTCGTGGCTCCCTCGCACTGGCAGGTCGTCTCGGTCTCGCCGACCCCGCAGGCTGAAGCCGGCAGCGACGGGACGGCCGTTTGGCGCTTCGCCCCGACTCCCCCGCTGTCGTCGTACGTGACCGCGGTCGTGGCCGGGCCGTACCACGCGACACGCGGTGACCTGACCAGCCGCGACGGCCGCACGATCCCGCTCGGGGTCTTCTGCCGCGCCTCGCTGGCGCGCTACCTCGACGCCGAGGAGATCATGGATCTCACGCGGGCCGGGTTCGACTACTTCGAGCGCGTCTTCGACCTGCCGTACCCCTTCGAGAAGTACGACCAGCTGTTCGTTCCCGAGTTCAACGCCGGGGCGATGGAGAACGCCGGCGCGGTTACCTTCGTGGAGTCGTACATCTTCCGCTCCAAGGTGCCCGACGCCCACGTCGAGAGGCGCGCCTCGACCATCCAGCACGAGCTCGCGCACATGTGGTTCGGCGACCTGGTGACGATGCGCTGGTGGAACGACCTGTGGCTGAACGAGTCGTTCGCCGACTACGCGGCCACCATGTGCGTCGCCGAGGCCACGCGCTGGCCGGGCGCGTGGACCACGTTCTCGAGCATGGAGAAGTCGTGGGCCTACCGCCAGGACCAGCTACCCTCCACGCACCCGATCGTCGCCGACATCCCCGACCTGGAGGCCGTCGAGGTCAACTTCGACGGGATCACCTATGCCAAGGGCGCCAGCGTGCTGAAGCAGCTCGTTGCCTGGGTCGGGCGTGAGCAGTTCGAGGAGGGCGTGCGCCGCTACTTCAAGGCCCACGCGTGGGGGAACACCGTGCTCGACGACCTCCTGGTCGAGCTCGAGGCGACGAGCGGCCGCGACCTGCGGGCGTGGTCGTCGCAGTGGCTGGAGAAGGCCGGGCTCACGACGTTGCGCCCGCAGATCAGCACGGACGGCGAGGGCGTCGTCACCTCGTTCGCTGTCCTGCAGGAGGCCCCAGCCGCGCACGCGACGCTGCGCCCGCACCGCCTGGCGATCGGCTGCTACGACCTCTCCGACGGCGCGCTCGAGCGCACCCGCCGGATCGAGCTCGACGTCGCCGGCGACCGCACCGACGTCCCCGACCTGGTGGGTGGCCGGCGTCCCGACCTGGTGCTGCTCAACGACGACGACCTCGCCTACGCCAAGATCAGGCTGGACGACGCGTCGCTCGCCACCGCGGTCGGTCACCTCGACTCCTTCGGCACCTCGCTCCCTCGCACGCTGGTCTGGGCTGCGGCCTGGGACATGACCAGGGACGCCGAGCTGGCCAGCCGCGACTTCGTCGAGCTCGTGCTGCGCAACGTCGCCAGCGAGAGCGACTCGTCCACCCTGCTGGTGCTGCTGCGCCAGCTCGCCTCCACCATCAAGCTTTTCGTCGCCCCCGAGCACCGCGACACCACGGCCGTCTCGACCGCGGACCGCCTGCTCGAGCTGACACTCGCAGCGGCTGCGAGCAGTGACCCCCAGCTGCAGCTCGTCAAGGCCTTCGCGTCCCTCGCCGTCACCGGGGCGCAGCTGGACGCCGTGGCGGGGCTGCTCGACGGCACCGCGCCGCTCGACGGCCTCGAGGTCGACACCGACCTGCGCTGGGAGCTGCTCACCTCGCTCGTCGCGGGCGGTCGGGCCGGCACCACCGAGATCGACGCCGAGCAGGCGCGGGACGACACCGCAGCGGGACGCCGGGCCGCGGCGTCGGCGCGGGCCGCACGCCCCACCCCGGAGGCCAAGGCGGAGGCCTGGGCGTCCGTGGTGGACCACGACAACCTGCCGAACGCCGTCCAGGGCTCGGTGATCTCCGGATTCGGGCGCGTGCACGACGCCGCGCTGCTGCAGCCGTTCGTCGAGCCGTACTTCGCGGCGGTCCGGGACGTCTGGTCCTCGCGCACCAACGAGATCGCGCAGCAGATCGTGGTCGGGCTCTACCCCACCCTGCTCGCCACGGCGGGGACACTGGCCCGGACCGACGAGTGGTTGGCCCAGGCCGGCGACGACCCGGCCGCGCTGCGCCGGCTCATCCTGGAGAACCGGGACGGGGTCCGGCGCGCCCTGGCTGCCCAGGAGCACGACCGCTCCCGCTGACCACGGCCGCCAACGAGGTGGCCCGGGGACGGGTCCGCAGGTCCTCCAGCAGCACCGGGACGCCGGCACCGTCGGCGAGCGGCAGCCTCCAGTTCGGGTACTCCGTCGAGGTTCCGGGCTGGTTCTGCGCCCGCCGGTCCCCGACCGCGTCGGCGAGGGACACCCCGAGCAGCACGGACGGCGTCCAGGTGAGGAAGCGGTAGAGCGCCTCGACGGTCTCGCGCTCGGTGGCCCGCTCGGGCAGCAGGGACAGGTCTCGCATCAGCTCCAGCACCGCGCCACGGTCGGCCTCGTCCAGAGCACGTTCGTCCGCGAGGTCCCGAGTCAGCAGCCCCAGCCGCTCTCGCAGCTCGATGTGTTCTCCCGCAAGGTATCCGGCGGTGGGTGGCAGGTCGTGGGTGGTTACCGAGGCCAGGCACAGCTCGCGCCACGACTCGGGGCGCAGCGGCGCCCCCTCGGCGTCCTTCTCGAACCACAGGATCGACGTGCCGAGCACCCCACGGTCGGCCAGGTAGTCACGGACCCACGGTTCGACGGTGCCGAGGTCCTCCCCCACGACGAACGCACCGGCACGGTGAGCCTCCAGGGCCAGGATGCCGACGAGCGCGTCGTGGTCGTAGCGCACGTACGTGCCGTCGGTCGGGCCGCACCCGTCCGGGATCCACCAGAGCCGGAACAGGCCGAGCACGTGGTCGACGCGCAGCCCTCCTGCGTGCCGGAGCACGGTGCGCAGCATGTCGCGGTACGGCGCGTAGGCGAGGTCCGCGAGGGCGTCGGGGCGCCACGGCGGCTGGCTCCAGTCCTGGCCCTGCTGGTTGTAGTCGTCCGGCGGCGCGCCGACGCTGACCCGCTCGGCGAGGACGCCCTTGAGTGCCCACGCGTCCGCGCCCTCGGGGTGGACGCCGACGGCGAGGTCGTGCACGACGCCGGCCGACATGCCGGCGTCCAGCGCCACCCAGTGCGCCGCCTCGAGCTGGACGTCGGCGACCCACTGGAGCCACTCGTAGAACTCGACGCGCCCCGACAGCTCGCTGCGCAGGTCGGCCATCAGCTCGGAGTCGTGGTCGTGCGCCTCGGCAGGCCACTGCGACGGCGGCATGCCGAGCCGCTCGGAGAGTGCGCACCAGGTCGCGAAGTCGTTGAGCCCCTTGCCCTCTCGCGCGCGGAATGCGTCGAACGACGCTTGCCGGGCAGGGCTGCGCCCGTGGGCGAACACGGTCTCCAGCGCGGCCTTCTTGGCCCCCCAGACAGCATCGCGGTCGAGCTCGCCCGGATCGGTGTTCGACGCCCGCAGTGCCTCGGCCTGCCACTCCAGCAGGGCGCGGTCGGTCGACGGCAGGTAGCCGGTCTCGCGGACGTCCTCGACCCTGATGTAGATCGGGTTGACGAACCGTCGTGTCGCCGGCAGGTACGGGGAGGGCTCCATCGGCCCGGCTATCTCGGCCGCGTGCAGCGGGTTGACGAGCACGAAGTCGGCCCCGAGCTCGCGTCCGCTCCAGTCGGCCAGCTCGGCCAGGTCGGCCAGGTCGCCGAGGCCCCACGACAGCTGCGAGCGCACGGCGTAGAGCTGGGCCGCGAACCCCCAGCTCTGACGCCCGGCGAGCGCCGGAGACAGCTCCAGCCGGCGCGGGGTCACGACCACCGGGCAGGTGGCGTCGGTGCCGTCGGCGGTCGCGTGGAGCGTGTGCCAGCCCAGCGGCAGGTCATCGGGCAGCGCGAACGTGGCCTCCCCGACCAGGGCGCCGTCCACGGTGCGGGGCTCGACCCAGCGGTCCTGCTGGACGGCGTCCCGGCGTCCGCCGTCCTCGGTCTCCACCCACGCCCGGACCGAGACGCCGTGCGGCACGTGCACGGGCACCCACGGAGGGTCACCCTCACGGGCGACGACGACCGGCGGCAGGGTGCGCCGCCACAGCGCCTCCTCGTCGTCCGTCAGGGCGGCCGCGGTGGCGGCCTTGCCGGACGCGTCGACGCCGAGCGCCGCGAGCACGGCGACGACGGTCGACTCCGGGACCTCCCGCTGGTGGCCCTGCCAGTCGTAGAACTCGGTCGCCACGCCGCGACGGTGGGCCAGCGTCACCAGGTCGGGCGGCAGGGCGGAGGGCACGCGCCCAGCCTGCCAGAGAGCATGCGGCGCGCCGGTGACGCGCGCCGCATGGTGCCGGCGCCGGATGCGTATCGTGCCCGCATGAGCACCCCCCGGGCCGACGTGTACCCAACCGCCCACCGCCTCGACCTGGTCGAGGACCTGCACGGTCACCGCGTCGCCGACCCGTACCGCTGGCTGGAGGACGCCGACGACCCCGACGTGGCCGCCTGGTCCAAGGCCCAGGACGAGCTGCTCGTCGAGCACCGCGACCGGTGGCCGGGGCGCGGCGCGTTCGCCGCCCGGGTGCTCGAGCTGCTGGGGGCCGGGGTCGTCGGCCCGCCGTCGTGGCGGGGCGACCGGTACTTCTTCGTGCGGCGCACAGCCGGCCAGGAGCACGGCGTCCTGCACGTCAGCGAGCCGGACGGCGACGGCCGGCGCGAGCGCGTGCTGCTCGACCCGATCGCCCTGGACCCCAGCGGCGCCACCACGCTCGACGCCTGGCAGCCGAACCGGGAGGGAGACCTGCTGGCGTACCAGGTGTCGGAGGGGGGCGACGAGGAGAGCGTGCTGCGGGTGCTCGACGTCACGACCCTCGACGTCGTGGACGGTCCGATCGACCGCGCGCGCTACTCGGCCGTCGCCTGGATGCCGGGCGGCGCGGCGTACTACTACGTGCGGCGGGTGGACCCCGCGGGCCTGCCCGCCGACGAGCGGCAGTACCACCGCCGGGTATGGCTGCACCGGGTCGGCGCCGACCCCGGCAGCGACGTCGAGGTGTTCGGCGCCGGACGGCCCCTGACCTCCTACTACGGGGTGAGTGTGTCGCGCGACGGTCGCTGGCTCGTCATCAGCGCCGCCGAGGGCACGGACCCGCGCAACGACTGCTGGATCGCCGACCTCTCCTCCGGCGATCTCGACGCGCCGGTGCTGCTCGAGGTCGCCGTCGGCCTGGACGCCCAGACCAGCGCGCACGTCGGCCGCGACGGCCGGCTGTACGTCGCCACGGACGCCGACGCGCCGCGTGGCCGCCTCGCGGTCACCGACCCCGCCGACCCCGGGCCGTCGACGTGGCGAGACCTGCTGCCGCAACGGGACGACGCCGTCCTCGAGGACTTCGCCATCCTCGACGACCTGGACCACCCTGTCCTGCTCGCCGGCTGGACGACGCACGCCGTCTCCGAGGTGACCGTGCACGACCTCGACGGACGGCGGCGGGGCGAGATCCCCCTACCCGGGGTCGGCACCGTGGGCGGCCTCGTGGAGCGGCCCGAGGGCGGCCACGAGGCGTGGTTCTCCTACACCGACCACACCACGGTGCCGCACGTGCACCACTACGACGCCCGCACCGGCGAGGTGACGCTCTGGGCGTCGCCGCCGGGCGCCGTCGAGGTGCCTCAGGTCGTCACCCGGCAGGTGGAGACGACGAGCGGGGACGGCACCACCGTGCGGATGTTCGTCGTCTCGCGTGCCGACGCGGTGGGCGCGTCCGGTGGGCCGCTGGCGCCGGCGCCCACGATCCTCTACGGCTACGGGGGTTTCGGTCTCTCGCTGTCGCCGGGCTACTCGGCGACGACCCTCGCGTGGGTGGAGGCCGGCGGCGTCTACGTCGTGGCGAACCTCCGTGGCGGCGGCGAGGAGGGCGAGCAGTGGCACCGCGACGGCATGCTCGGGTCCAAGCACCACACCTTCGAGGACTTCCACGCCTGCGCCGACGCCCTCGTCGACGGGGGCTGGACGACGCCCGATCGGCTCACCGTCTCGGGCGGCTCCAACGGCGGCCTGCTCGTCGGGGCGGCGATGACCCAGCGACCCGACGCCTACGCAGCCGTGCTGTGCATCGCGCCTCTGCTCGACATGGTGCGCTACCAGCGTCACGGGCTCGGCACGACCTGGACAGGTGAGTACGGCGACGCCGACGACCCGGAGCAGCTCGCCTGGCTGCTGGGCTACTCGCCCTACCACCAGGTGCGGCCCGGCGTCCGCTACCCCGCGGCGCTGTTCACGGTCTTCGACGGTGACAGTCGCGTCGACCCGTTGCACGCGCGCAAGCTCGCCGCGGCCCTGCAGCACGCGACGTCCGCGCCGGCGGACGAGGCGCCGGTCCTGGTCCGGCGCGAGGCCGACGTCGGGCACGGCGCGCGGGCCATCTCCCGCACCGTCGACATGGTCGCCGACACCCTCGCGTTCGCCGCCCACCACACGGGTTTGCGTGTCGGCTGAGGTGTGTGGCTAGCCTCGACCGCGATGCCCTCCCTCTTCTCGACACCCGAGCCCTCGCCGTCCGTCACCGGCGACTCCATCAGCGACCAGGCGGAGCGGGCCTGCGCCGACGTCGGCGTCTCGATCTGCACGGTGGTGACCGACGTCACCGGCAGCGAGGTCGCCGGCAAGTGGACGGAGGTGCTGCTGGGGACGCCCCTGAAGATCCTGCTGATCGTGGTGGTCGGCGTCGTGCTGCGGTTCGTGCTGCACAAGCTGATCGATCGGGTCGTCAAGCGGCTCGTCGCCGGGGGCAGCGCCCGCGAGCGCTCGTGGCAGGCGCGGCGCGCGGCGGCGATCCTGGAGTCGTCCAGCCCGCTGGCGGCTGAGCGCCGGGTGCAGCGCGCGCAGACGATGGGGTCGGTGCTGCGCAGCGTGACCACCGGCGTGGTCGCCGTCGTGATCCTGCTGATGATCCTGGCCGAGCTAGGCCTCAACATCGCGCCGCTGCTGGCGAGTGCGGGCATCCTCGGGGTCGCCCTGGGCTTCGGCTCCCAGGCGCTGGTCAAGGACTTCCTCTCCGGGATCTTCATGATCGCCGAGGACCAGTACGGCGTCGGGGACGTCGTCGACCTGGGTGAGGCGGTGGGTTCCGTCGAGGCCGTCGGGCTGCGGGTCACGCGGCTGCGGTCCGTCGACGGCACCGTGTGGTACGTGCGCAACGGGGAGATCCTGCGCGTCGGCAACCAGTCCCAAGGCTGGGCACGGGCGGTGCTCGACATCGGCGTCGGCTACGGCGAGGACGTGTCCCGGGTGCAGGACCTGCTGCGTGAGGTCGGCGCCGACCTGACCTCCGACCCGGAGTGGGGCGAGCTCGTGATGGAGGACCCCGAGGTCTGGGGCGTCGAGGCCCTGTCGGCCGACTCCGTCGTCGTCCGGCTCGTCGTCAAGACCGTGCCGCTCGAGCAGTGGCGCGTCGCCCGCGAGCTGCGCCGCCGGATCAAGGCGAGCTTCGACGCGAACGACGTCGAGATCCCGTTCCCGCAGCGCACCGTGTGGATGCGCCACGAAGCCGACCAGCCTCGCCCGACCGACCCGGGCGCTCAGGCGCGGCACGAGTCGCCGCCGCAGAGCGAGGCGGTGGTCGTCACCGACGCCGAGCCCGACGAGGACCGCCGCGGCACCTGACACCTCCCGCCGAGTGACCCCCTGCCGCGCGACACACCGGCGTGTCGCGCGGCACCGGGTCACTTTGGCGGGGCGCGGCGCCGCTGACTCCCGGAGGTCACCTGTACTGGGGCGTGATCGCGCCGTTCCACGGCGTCGTCTTCGGTGGCATGCAGCGCAACATCGCCGCGCCGCCGAGGCTGCCGCCGCCGACGAGTGACCCTGTCAGGCACAACACGCCGGCGCGGCGCACGAGAACGGGTCACTCGGCGTGCGGGACGTCCCGTCCACAGCAGTCCGCGACGTCACGTCGTCCACAGAGGGCGTCGCCCCCGTGGCATCGGTGCGCCTGCGCTCGCACCGTTGCGACCATGGACGACCTCGATCCTCGCCTGCTCGCCGGCGCCCACCGCAGCAACGACCTGATCGCGGCGGGCGTCCACGCCTCCGAGCTCAGCGGCCCGCTGTGGGAACAACAGCTGCCGGGCCGCTACGTCTGGACTCCCACCGACTCGGACCACCCGCGTCAACGGGCTCTGGTCGGAGCCTCGGCGGCGCCGGACGACGGGGCGGCCGGAGGGTGGGCGGCGGCATATCTCCTGGGTGCCCGCATGCTCGACGGCTCGACGGCGGACCCGTCCGTGTTCGAACCCGTGCTGGTGTGCATGCCGCGAGTGCTGCACCGGCCGCGGTGGGACGGGATCCGTCCCTTCCGCAGCGACCTGTGCCCGGACGATGTCGTCGAGGTTGACGGCGTCCCAGTCACCTCGCGCCTGCGGACGGCGTTCGACCTGACTCGGCTCGCCCGGTCGTTGACCGAGGCCGTGGTGGCCCTCGACGTGGTCGTGCGGGACCTGAAGGTCGAGCCCGCCGACGTCCTCGCCTACGCCCACGAGCGGCCGAAGTGGCGAGGTGCCCCACAGGTGCGCGCCGCCGCGGCCCTCACCGATCCCCGATCGGCCTCGCCGCAGGAGACCCGGTTCCGCATGCTCTGGGTACTCGACGCCGGCCTACCGAGGCCCCTGGCCAACTGGCCGGTCAACGACCTCGACGGCAACCTGCTCGGGATCGTCGACCTGCTGGATCCGGATGCCGCCGCCGCCGGCGAGTACGACGGCGCCGACCACGCCGCTCCCGAGCGTCGCGCCCTCGACCACGCACGGCAGGAGACGATCGAGCGGCACCGGCTCTCGGTGGTCCGGATCGCCGGTCCGGACCTGACCCGCTACCGCCGCAGGACGGTGCTGCGGATCCGGGGCAAGCGGGAGGCGGGCGTTCAGCGTGATCGGGCCCTGGACCTCTGGTCTCCGGGTACCACCCCACCGAGTGTCCCGCTCCGGTGAGACAGGCCGGCGTTTCCCGCCGGAGAGGGACACTCGCTGGGGGGCCGGCGGACGGCTGACAGGATGACCGGCGTGGGCCAGCCCGAGGAGCAGGAGTCGTTCTACGACGCGGTCGGTGGCCACGAGACGTTCCAGCGCCTGGTGGACCGCTTCTACGAGGGCGTGGCCGACGACCCGGTGCTCACCGCGATGTACCCGGAGGAGGACCTCGCCCCTGCGGCCGAGCGCCTGCGGATGTTCCTGGAGCAGTACTGGGGCGGCCCCACGACCTACGGCGAGCAGCGAGGCCACCCGCGGCTGCGGATGCGCCACCACCCCTTCAAGGTCACCCCGAGCGCCCGGGACCGCTGGCTCGCCCACATGCGCGTCGCCGTCTCCGAGCTGGACCTGAGCCCGGTGCACGAGTCCCTGCTGTGGGACTACCTCGAGCGGGCCGCCCACTCCATGGTCAACACGCTCGAGGAGTGATTCAGCTGAACGACTGGTGGCGCACCGCCGTCATCTACCAGGTCTACCCGCGGTCCTTCGCCGACTCCAGCGGGGACGGCGTCGGCGACCTACCGGGCATCACCGCGCGGCTGGAGCACCTCGCCGAGCTCGGCATGGACGCCGTCTGGCTGTCGCCGTTCTACGTCTCCCCCCAGGCGGACGCCGGCTACGACGTGGCCGACTACCGCGCCGTCGACCCCCTGTTCGGCACGCTGGCCGACGCCGACGCGCTGATCGCCCGCGCGACCGACCTGCGGCTCAGGGTGATCGTCGACCTGGTGCCGAACCACACGTCCGACGAGCACGCCTGGTTCGCCGCGGCCCTCGATGCCGCTCCGGGCAGCGCCGAGCGGGCCCGGTACATCTTCCGCGACGGCCGCGGCCCGGACGGCGCGGAGCCCCCCAACGGGTGGCGCAGCGTCTTCGGCGGTCCCGCGTGGACCCAGGTCACCGAACCCGACAGCCGACCCGGCCAGTGGTACCTGCACCTCTTCGACGTCAAGCAGCCCGACCTCGAGTGGCGCAACCCCGACGTGCGCGAGGAGATCGAGAGCGTGATGCGGTTCTGGCTCGACCGGGGGGTCGCCGGGTTCCGCGTCGACGTGGCGCACGGTCTCGTCAAGGAGGACGGCCTGCCCGAGTGGGACCGGAACCAGGAGATGCTGATCGGCTCGGACGAGGAGGGACGTCGGGCCCCGATGTGGGACCAGGACGGCGTCCACGAGATCTACCGGTCGTGGCGCGACGTCCTGGACACCTACGACGGCGACCGGGTGCTCGTCGCCGAGGCCTGGGTGACTCCGGCCGAGAGGCTGGCGCGCTACGTGCGGCCCGACGAGATGCACCAGGCGTTCAACTTCGAGTTCCTGCAGGCGCCGTGGCGGGCCAAGGACCTGCGCGCGGTGATCGACACGTCGCTCGAGCACCTGGCGGCGGTCGGGGCTCCGGCGACGTGGGTGCTGAGCAATCACGACGTGGTGCGGCACGCCTCCCGCCTGGGCATGCCCGACGGCTGGTCGGGGCCGGGAGGCATCGGCGCCGACGACCCCCAGCCGGACGCCGCCCTCGGCCTGCGCCGCGCGCGGGCCGCCACGATGCTGATGCTCGGACTGCCCGGTTCGGCGTACCTCTACCAGGGCGAGGAGCTCGGCCTGCCCGAGCACACGACGATGGACGACGACGCCCGCCAGGACCCGACGTACTACCGGTCCGGCGGCGCCGAGCTGGGGCGGGACGGCTGCCGCGTGCCCCTGCCGTGGCGCCACGACGCGCCGTCGCTCGGCTTCGGGCCGGGCCCGGACACCTGGCTGCCGCAGCCGGCGTCCTTCGCCGACCACGCGCTGGACCTACAGCGTGGGGTGCCCGGCTCGACGTACGAGATGTACCGGGCCGCCGTCCGGCTCCGGTCCGAGCTCGGGCTCGGCGCGGGGTCCGTCACCTGGGCGGACGTCGGCGGCGACGACGTGCTCGCCTTCCGCAACGGGTCCGCCCTGGTCGTGGCCAACCTCGGTGCGGACGACGTGCCGGTGCCGGCCGGCGCGGAGGTGCTGGCCGTCAGCGGGGACCTCGGAACGGACGGCGAGGAACGCGTCACCGTACCCACCGACACGACCGCCTGGCT
>Ga0075530_1000327_pt1 | contig 22276 bp, 23 predicted proteins | sample NGEPerD_2_FD_75101 | JGI IMG/M metagenome (GOLD analysis project Ga0075530, IMG submission 75101) | Arctic peat soil microbial communities from the Barrow Environmental Observatory site, Barrow, Alaska, USA - NGEE PermafrostL1-D | ecosystem: Environmental > Terrestrial > Soil > Wetlands > Peat ... | reverse complement strand
CTGTCGAAGCTGAGCTCGGGTGGGGGTCCGAGCAGGACGGTCACGACACAGTCGTGGCAGGACAGTCCTCGGACCAGGCAGTTGTCGCAGTCGATGCGAACGCTCATCTCGGGGCTCCTCAGTGCAACCGGGGAAGGTGGTCCCGTGACTCCACCAGCAGCCACCGACACTTCCGGATGGCGGCTCCACCCCGGCCCTGCCTGCCGGTTCCTGTCGGTGCCGCTGCCTAGCGTGATCGCCATGAGCAGATGGTCCACCCAGATGAGCTTCGACGAGCTCGGGCGTCCCCTGCGCGACATCACCTTCTGCGTGGTCGACCTCGAGACGACGGGCGCATCGGTCCAGGGCGGCGCGATGATCACCGAGATCGGGGCTGTCAAGGTGCGCGCCGGAGAGGTGCTCGCGGAGTTCCAGACACTGGTCAACCCGCATGCGCAGATCCCGCCGTTCATCGCGGTGCTCACAGGCATCACCAACTCCATGGTGGCCTCCTCGCCGGCGATCGAGTCCACGCTTCCGGCGTTCCTCGAATTCGCGCAGGGCACCGTTCTGGTCGCACACAACGCACCGTTCGACGTCGGCTTCCTCAAGCACTTCGCCGCCGCACAGGGGCTCCCCTGGCCCGGCTTCGAGGTACTCGACACCGCACGCCTGGCCCGGCGGGTGATCACGAGGGATGACGCCCCCAACTGCAAGCTGAGCTCCCTCGCGTTGGCGTTCGGCTCGACCACCACACCCAACCATCGTGCGCTCTCGGACGCCCGAGCGACCGTCGACGTGCTGCACGGCTTGATGGAGCGGCTCGGTGGCCTCGGCGTACACACGTTGGAGGAGCTGCAGACCTTCACCTCGCGCGTCAGCCCCGCCGTACGCCGCAAGCGGCACCTGGCCGAACACCTGCCTCACTCTCCCGGTGTCTACCTGTTCCGGGACGAGCAGCAGCGTGTGCTCTACGTCGGGACCTCGCGCGACCTGCGTACCCGTGTGCGGTCCTACTTCACCGCTTCCGAGAGCCGCTCACGGATGGGGGAGATGGTCAACCTCGCCGCCTCGGTGACCGGGATCGAGTGCGCCACGCCGCTGGAGGCGCGGGTGCGCGAGCTGCGACTGATCGCCGCCCACCAGCCGCCGTACAACCGCCGCAGCCGCCATCCCGACAAGATGCACTGGCTCAAGCTCACCGTCGAGCCCTGGCCCCGGCTGTCGCTGGTCCGCAAGGTGGCCGCCGACGGAGCCGACTACCTCGGTCCGTTCACCTCGCGGCGAACTGCCGAGCGGTCCCTCAGCGCGCTGTACGAAGCCTTTCCGGTCCGCCAGTGCAGCGACCGTCTTCCCAGAACGCCCAAGGGATCGCCCTGTGTGCTCGCCGAGATTGGGCGGTGCCTCTCGCCCTGCGACGGCAGCATCTCGATGGACCACTACGCGACCCTCGTGGCAACCGTGCGCGACAACCTGTTGCACCGCGCGGACGAGGTGATCGACGCGCTCACCGCCCGCATGGATCGACTCGCGGAGGACGAGCGGTTCGAGGAGGCGAGCGTGCATCGCGACCGCCTCTCCGCCTTCGTCCGGGCGGCCGCTCGCACCCAGCGCCTGGGCTCCCTCTCCTCGTGCAGCGAGCTGGTGGCGGCCCGTCGGGAGGACGACCGGAGATGGGCGGTCCACGTCGTACGCAGCGGCCGGCTCGCGGCCTCCGGGGTGATCCCTCCCGATGCCCACGCCGGCGTGTGGGTGACCCAGCTCCAGGAGTCCGCCGAGACGGTGCCCGCAGGCCCAGGTCCGACTCCCGCCGCGAGTGCCGAGGAGTCGGAGCAGATCCTGCGCTGGCTCGAGCAACCGGGCGTGCGGCTCGTACACGTCGAGGGCGAGTGGACCTGTCCGGTCAGGGGGGCCACGCGCCACCTCGCCCTGCACGACGCCGTGGAGCACTCCCGCGCATCGCTGGTCCCCTTCGACGAGCGTCGGACTCTGGCCACGGTGCACCGACCGTGACCGTGACCGTGGTTAGGAGCGAGCGCAGTGAGCCTCTCCAAGCCATCGGCGCGGTACCTTGGCCCCATGATCACCGCCATCGTCTTCGTGAAGGCCGACGTCGCGCGCATCCCCGAGGTGGCCGAGGCCATCGCCGCGCTCAGGGGCGTCAGTGAGGTCTACAGCGTCACCGGGCAGATCGACCTGATCGCACTGGTGCGTGTCATCGACCACGACGACGTCGCCCGTGTTGTCGCCGACTCCATCAACAAGGTCCCCGGCGTGATGGAGACCGAGACCCACATTGCCTTCCGCACCTACTCGCAGCACGACCTGGAGTCGGCGTTCTCCCTCGGTCTGGACTAAGGAAACTAGTCACTTCGGGTCAGATCGACTGACCCATGTGTCTATATCTCCTCTAAACCGGACAAATCTTCTGTAACCCGGCACCTGACGCGGTCCGATCAGTGAAGATTGCGTGGACCGGGTTGCGGTCGGAGGAGGGTCCGGTGTCCATAGACGACGTGTGCATCATCGTTCCCGTCTACAACGAGGCACAGACAGTTGCCACCACGGTCTCCGACCTGCTCCAGTCCTTCGACCACGTGGTGTGTATCGACGACGGCTCCGGTGACGGCTCGGCCGAGCTGGCCCGCGCGGCCGGGGCAACGGTTCTCCGACACGCGGTCAACCAGGGCCAGGGCGCAGCGCTTCGAACCGGCTTCGACTACGTGCTGCTGCACACTGCGTCGTCCTACGTAGTGACGTTCGATGCCGACAGCCAACACCTCGTCGAGGACGCCCGACGGATGGTGGACCGCGCCCGGGCCGAAGATGTCGACGTCGTGCTGGCCTCGCGGTTCACCGGCTGCACGGAGCGGATGCCGCTCATACGCGAGCTGATCCTGCGCACTGCCGTGAGGTTCACCCGGATGACCTCGCGACTGAAGGTGACCGACACGCACAACGGTCTGCGCGTACTGTCCCGTCGTGCGGTGCAGCGGATCGATCTCCGGATGACCCGGATGGCCTACGCGAGCGAGCTGCTCGACGCGATCCTGCCTGCCGGGCTCACCTACGTGGAGGAGCCCGTGACCGTGATCTACACGGACTACTCACGCGCCAAGGGCCAACGAAACAGCAACGCGTTCAACATCCTCTTCGACCTGGCCGTAAGCCGGCTACGGGCTGCCCCGTGATCATCAAGATCCTGCTCATCGCAGCAGCCCTCGGGGTCGCCGTCCTCGTCCTCCGGGAGGAGGTACCCGGGCAGAGGGAGGCATCACGACGGGCCGCCGGACTCCTGGTCGTGCTCGCCGGAATCATCGCCGTGCTGTGGCCCGATCTGACCACCACGGTGGCCAACGCCGTCGGCGTCGGACGAGGTACCGACCTCGTGCTGTACCTCCTGGTGACGGTCTTCGCCTACTCGGCTCTGGCCACCGCACAGAGGATCCACAGACTCCAGCACGACGTCACGGTGCTGACCCGAGAACTCGCGCTGTCGCAAGCTCCTCGATCCGGGGGCGGTGAGCTACCCCTCCGGCCCGAAGCCGGGACCGCTGTCGGATCGGCTGCGCCTCAGGAACATCCGTGATCTTGGCCCGAGCGCCATGTCGACTCTTCCTGCTCGTTCTCGTCGCGGCGTTCCTTGTCCAGACGGCGTGGATCCTGGCGCTGCCCGCCTTTCGTGGGAGCGACGAGTTCGACCACGTCTTCAAGGCCGAAGCAGTCGCGCACGGACAGCTTCTCTACGACGGTGCAGCCGATGCCGGCCGCGGCGGGCTGGTCCGAGTGCCGGAGGACGTCGTGGCGGCAGCGTCTGCCATGTGTGAATCCTACGAGTACACCGGACCGGACAACTGTCACCCCGTCGAGCAGCTGGGCGGAGGAATGGTGACGGTCGCCTCAGGTGCTGCGACGTACAACCCGACCTACTATGCGGTCGTCGGTCTGATGGCCCGGCCGTTCAGCGGGGCGGCCGCTGACTTCGCCATCCGCGCCTACACCGCTGCCTTGGCGGCCCTCCTGCTGGCGTGGGCAGCGGTCGTCACCTCCGGCTTGGCCCGCAACGCGTGGCCGCTGTTGGCGCTGCTGGTGACGGCAACGCCTGTGCTCATCTACAGCACCGCCGTCGCCAGTCCCAACGGAGTGGGATACGCCGCGGCATGCCTGCTGTGGGCGGCCGGACTGGGGCTGGTGGAGGATCCGGGGCGTCCACGACTCATCGGGCTGACAACCGCCACCCTGACGATGATGGTGACGCACAGCACGGGCGTGATGTGGCTTGCGATCATCATTGCAGTCATTGCGCTGATCCAACCGCTGAGCCGGTGGCGTGAGCTCTTCGGTCGCTCGCCTCGTCGGCTGACGGGCGCCGCAATGTCTATCGGTGTCAGTGGTGTGGGTTGTGCGGTCTGGATCCTGCTGGCGAAGACCAACGCTCTCGATGCTGTCGACGGCAGGTTCGGACGCCTCGAGATGAGCGATCTCGCCAACGGCCAGGTCGTGTGGGCACTTCAGACCATTGCCGCCTTCCCCCTGCGCAACGAACCCGCACCCGTCATCGTCTACGTCCTGTGGCTGGTGCCTTTCGTTGGCCTGCTGATGGCCGGCATCCGACACGCCTCCTGGCGGCTGCGCCTGGCCGCGTTGGTGCTGCTTGCAACATGGGTGGCCCTTCCCGTGGCGCTGACCTACGTGTCCTACGCCTCGGAGGGACTGGCCTGGCAGGGCCGCTATGCGCTGCCCCTGGCGATCGGGTTCCCGGCGCTGGCGGGCCTTGCCCTCAACAGGAGCGACCGCGGCCCGCACAGGGCCACCCTGGCAATCGCCGTGGCACTTTGTGCGCTGGCGCAGACCATCTCTTGTGTCCGCGTCGCCTCGCTGGAGGCGGACAGGGACCTGTCGCCCGCGTTCGCGGCCAGTGTCCCCGGTGCGCTCGGGCTGATCGCGGCGCTTGCGTTGGCCGGCAGCCTCCTTCCCCTGCTCCTGGCGCGGGGAGCGTCACTCCCCCGAACCCGAACCACTCCCGTGTCGTCACACTCTTCCCTGGGCGTGTGACTTGATCGACCTGCTGCTGCCTTTCTACGGTGAGCCAGACTTGATGCGGCTCGCGGTGCGCAGCGTGCTCGAGCAGGACACGATGGGCTGGCGACTCGTGATCGTGGATGACTGCTATCCCGACGACGCGACGCGTGACTGGCTGGCCTCGCTCGAAAGCTCTGATGTCGTCTACGTCCGCAACGAGGGCACTCTGGGGGTCAACGCCAACTTCCGCCGGGCCCTCTCGCTCGCGACCGCTGAGCACGTCGTTTTCATGGGCTGCGACGACCTGCTGGAACCCAGCTACATCGGTGCCGTGCAACGCACCCTGGCGCAGCACCCGGGCGCAGCGATCGTATGCCCAGGTGTCCAGGTCATCGATGACGCGGGGTGCGCGTCGGAGCCGCTGGTCGACCGTGTCAAGCGACGGCTCCGCCCACGCGTCGACGGTCCGACCACCCTCGCTGGTGAGGACGCGCTCGTCTCGCTCCTGTATGGCAACTGGACATACTTCCCCAGCCTGTGTTGGAGGCGCGACCTCATCACCGACATCGACTTCCGGCCCGGCTTCGGCGTGGTCCTGGACCTCGGCCTGCTCATCGACGTGCTCGTCGCGGGCGGGGACTTGGTCCTGATCGCCGACCGTCTGTTCCGGTACCGCCGACACGCGGGGAGCGAATCCGCGACGAAGACGGTCGTGGGTTCGCGTTTCGAGGAAGAGCGGCGCTACTTCGACACGATCGCCGCCGAGCTCGAGCGGAGGGGTCTGCGTCGGGCCGCGCGAGCGGCACGAGGTCACGTCACGTCACGCCTGCATGCCGCGTCCCTCGTGCCCACCGCCCTGCGCCGGGCAGACCTCCCCGCCGCTCGAGCTCTGCTGAGGCACGCCTCCCGATAGCCTCACTGACATGTCCTGGCTCGACCTGATCGGCTGGTGCGGTTCCGCACTGCTGATCGTCTCGGTGATGCAGGCACGGCTGCTGCGCTTCCGGGTGCTCAACCTGTTCGCGTGCATCGTGCTGACGGGCTTCAACGCCGCGCTGGCGATCTGGCCGATGGTGGCCATGAATGTCGCCCTCTCCCTGATCAACCTGTGGCACATCCACAAACTGGTCACCACCCGGCATGACGAAGCCGCCTACGTCGTGCTCGAGGTCGGACCTGAGGACAAGTACGTCCGCCACGTCATGCGGGTGCACGGCGCCGACATCCTCAAGTTCCAGCCCGACCTCGTCTGGGACGGGGCCGCGCCGGGGAACTTGGCGTTCCTGGTGCAGCATGGCGACGAGACCGTTGGTCTGGTCCTGCTGCGCGACGACGGTGACGGCGTGGCACGGGTCCAGCTGGACTACGTCACCCCGAGGTACCGCGACTTCTCCCCCGGTGAGTTCGTCTGGCGGGACAGCCTCGTGCTCCGCGGACGCGGCTTCACCCGTGTGGTGACCCCGGCCAACATGGTCGGCGCCTACTACGCGCAACTCGGCTTCCGCCGCGACGACGACTCCGGCACCTGGTCGCTGGACCTCTGAGGTAGATCTGAAGGGTCAGCGCGTCGCCGCGACCCAGCGTTCCAGAGTGGCGTGCGCGGCACCGGAGTCGACGGCCTCGGTGGCTCTCACGAGACCAGCAGCCACCCGCTCATCGATCGAACCGGTCTCGGCCGCGTGCACGGCCAGCGCTGCACCCGCATTGAGCAGGACCGCGTCACGGACGGGCCCGGTCTCGCCGCCCAGCAAGCGGCGCACGACGTCGGCGTTGTACGTCGCATCCTGACCCCGCAGGCCCTCCGCGGTCCCTCGGGGAATGCCGAGTGCGGTCGCATCGAGAGTGTGCTCGACGACCTCGCCACCGCTGACAGCCCACAGGCTCGAGGTGGTGGTCGTGGTCAGCTCGTCCAGGCCGTCGTCACCGCGGAAGACCCAGGCATCGACACCGCGGCGAGCGAAGACACCGGCCATCACCGGCGCCATCCGCCTGTCGGCGCACCCGATCGCCTGCGCCTCGGGCCGGGCAGGGTTGGCGATCGGGCCGAGGAAGTTGAAGGTGGTGCCGATGCCCAGCTCGCTGCGGGCGGTGGCGGCGTGCCTGAGCGCGGGATGGAACGCAGCGGCGAAACAGAAGGTGATGCCCGCTTCGGCGCCCACCCGGGCCACGTCGTCGGCCGAGAGGTCGAGGCGGATCCCCAGGCGCTCGAGCACGTCAGCGCTGCCAGCCTTGCTCGAGGCCGAGCGGTTGCCGTGCTTGACCACCGGGACGCCGGCACCGGCAGCCACGATCGCCGCCATCGTGGAGATGTTCACCGAGAACGACCGGTCGCCTCCGGTGCCGACCACGTCGAGCACCCGGCCCGGCACGATGAGAGGCGTCGCGTGCTCGTACATCGCGTCCACGAGCCCCTCCAGTTCGTCAACGGTCTCACCCTTGGCGCGCAGCGCCACCGCGAATCCCGCGATCTGCACCGGCGTGGCCTGGGCCGAGAGGATCTGGCCCATGGCCCACGAGGTCTGCGCCGAGGTGAGGTCAGTCCCGCCGACCAGCGACCCGAGCACCTCGGGCCAGGTGATCTCGACCATCAAGCTTCGACCGGGAGACGCGAGCGCAGCAGGCGGATCACGGTCTCGGCCAGCTCGATCGGGTCCAGTGGGTGCGAGACGGCGCCCTCGGCGCGCGACCACGTCGCCAGCCAGTTGTCCTGAACCCTGCCGGTGAGCACCAGCAGCGGCGGGCACCGGTAGATCTCGTCCTTGAGCTGGCGGGCGATGCCCAGGCCACCCGCCGGCACGGCCTCACCATCGAGGATCGCCAGCGCGATGCCGCCGGCATCCATCTGCTGGATGACGACGGGTTCGGTGGCCACCTCGACGTACTCGAGCTCCGGGAGGTCAGGATGCGGGCGCTTGCCGAGCGCCAGGATCACCTGCTGGCGCGTGTCGACGTCGTCGCTGTAGACGAGCACCTTCAACCGGGCGGCATCTTGCTTCGTGCGGGGGCTGGTCACGCGGCTGATGTTAGCGGTCATTCCCGAAAGTTCGTCGGAGTCTCCGCAGTCCAGGCACGCACATCGCTGCGTTGTCGTCGGTCGAGGGAGCCCAACTACGACTTCCCTCCTCCGCCTTGCGCTGCACGCACCTGGACCACGCACACCCTCGACGAACTTCCAGTCATGACCGCTACCGGTCGGGCAACCGGCCGGCCGAGGTGTCCCCGGACGCCGGCGGCACTTGTGACGGTACGCCGCTCGCGGCCCGCTCGAGGCGGTCGAGCCGCCTGTCCTCGCGCCGGGCCTCCTGCATGGACGCCCGCACCCACTGCGCGAACAGCACGGCGAAGAGCAGCAACCCGATCAGGTCACCAGAGCCCCAGAGGATGCCCCCGGCCAGGTGCTGGTCGGCGTGGGCGTCCGGGAGCCAGGGCATCGAGGCGTGCAGGGAGGGATACCAGCTGCCGCCGATCAGCCCGGACTGACCCATGATCGTGACGCCGAGGAAGGCATGGAACGGCAGCGTGAGCAGCAGCATCAGCAGCCGCAAGGGGTAGCTGACCCGACCCGGCACCGGGTCGATGCCCAGGATCGGGGTGAAGAACAGCGCCCCGACCACGACGAGGTGCACGTGCATGAGCTCGTGGAGCGGGTCGGAGTGCAAGGTGGCGTCGTACCAGCCGGAGAAGTAGAGCGCCCACGGGCTCACGACGTACAGCGTGAAGGTGAGTGGTGGGAATGTGAGGACCTTGGCCACCCGCGAGTGCAACACCGCGAGCAGCCAGCCACGAGGCCGACGTGGGAGGGTCCGCAGCGCCAGCGTCACCGGCGCGCCCAGCGCGCAGAAGACCGGCACCACCATCGTCAGGATCATGTGCTGCACCATGTGCACGCTCAGCAGCGTGGTGTCGTAGGCGGCGACGCCTGAGCTCGTGGCGAAGAAGAACGACCCCATCCCGCCGAGGACGAAGGCGAACGTGCGCCCGATCGGCCAGCGATCACCACGATCCTTGAGCCGCCACACGCCGAGCAGGTACAGCCCGGTGACCCAGACGACGAGCACGAAGAGGACCGGTGGCAGTCCCCACTCCGTGAAGATCGCAGAGGGCGAGAAAGGGGGCATACACACAGATTAGAAGGAAGATCACAAGGAAACACCGGGCCCAGGGGTGGCGCCGGTGAAGCGTGAGGCAATAATGACCACGTGGCGACTGCAGCGGTTATCCCGGCATCCCGGCTCCACGGGCATCATGACCGTCCCAGCATGGTCAGCGTGGGCACCATCGTGTGGCTCTCGAGCGAGCTGATGTTCTTCGCGGCGCTGTTCGCCGCCTACTTCACGATCAGGGCAGTCAGCCCGGAGCTGTGGGCCCAGGAGAGCGCCAAGCTCAACGTCACGTTCTCCGCCGTGAACACCCTGATCCTGGTGTCGTCCTCAGTCACCTGCCAGCTCGGCGTCTTCCAGGCCGAGAAGGGCATCGTCGGGCGCACCGGCAAGCTGTACGAGATCGGGCTGTGGGGCCTGCGAGAGTGGTTCGTGCTCACCTACGTCATGGGCGCGATCTTCATCGCCGGTCAGTCCTTTGAGTACGCCGAGCTGATCCACGAGGGAGTCACCATCCCCTCCTCCGCCTACGGCACCGTGTTCTACCTCGCCACCGGCTTCCACGGCCTGCACGTGACAGGAGGCCTGGTCGCCTTCATGTTCGTACTCGGTCGCACTCTCATCGCCCGAAGGTTCACCCACGAGCAGGCCGTGACCGCGATCGTCGTGTCGTACTACTGGCACTTCGTCGACGTGGTCTGGATCGGCCTGTTCGCGACCGTCTACCTGATCAAGTAGAACTGACCCGTTAGGACGCGCTGGTGCGACTCACGCAGAAGCTCTCTCACCGGATTGCCGGTCGGCTCTCGGCCGGTCGTCGCGGCCGTATCGCAGCGCCGCTCGTACTCCTTCTCGGGCTCCTGGTGACCGGCGGCATGTACGCCGCTTTCGTCTCGCCTGCCAGTGCCCAGGACCAGAGCGCGGACGAGGACATGGTGGCCAAGGGCCGTTCGCTCTTTCTCGTGGGCTGCGCCTCCTGCCATGGCAAGAACGGGGAGGGCATCTCGACCGTGAAGGGTGGCCAGTACGGCCCCTCCCTGGTCGGGGTCGGCGCCGCCGCGGTCGACTTCCAGGTCGGCACCGGCCGGATGCCGATGGCCCAGCCGGGCACCCAGGCCCTGCGCAAGGCCCCTGTCTACAACGCCGAGGAGATCGAGGCGCTCGCGGCGTACGTCGCCTCGCTCGGCCCTGGCCCCTCGGTGCCTGCCGAGTCCGAGTACGACGTCAAGGACGCCACGAACGAGGACATCGTCCGCGGCGGGGAGTTCTTCCGCACGAACTGCACCGCATGCCACAACTTCGCCGGCAACGGTGGGGCCCTCCCCCGCGGCCGCTTCGCTCCCGCGCTCACCGGCGTGTCGGAGAAGCACATGTACGAGGCAATGCTCACCGGGCCCCAGCAGATGCCCCTATTCTCCGATGAGATCCTGAGCCCCACGGACAAGCGCCAGATCATCGCCTACCTGAAGAAGAACGAGGAGACGCCCAACTACGGCGGGTTCACCCTCGGCTCGCTCGGACCGGTCTCGGAGGGTCTCTTCGCGTGGATCATCGGCATCGGAGGTCTCGTCGGGGCCGCGGTCTGGATCGCTGCCAACACCACCCGCTCGAGGAAGAAGACTCAGCATGAGTGAGACGCACGAGCTCTCCACCGTCGAGACGGAGCCGATCGCCGACCCGGGGCTGCCGGCGCACGAACCGCGCCCGACAGATGTCGACGAGAAGGCCGAGACGCGCGCCGAGCGCCAGGTCGCCACCCTGTTCGGACTCTCGACGATCTTCACGCTGCTGTTCTGCGTCTCCTACTTCTGGTTAGAGGTGGGCGACGAGCCGGACGTGATCCTCGGTCTCGGTGCCTCCAACCTGGCGCTGGGCGGCTTCCTCGGTCTCGCGCTCCTGTGCATCGGCATCGGCATGATCCAGTGGGCCCGAAAACTCATGACTGACGAGGAGATCATCGAGTACCGCCACCCAGGATCCTCGAGCAACGAGGACCGTGACGAGTCGGTCAAGATCCTGGTCCTGGGCACCGAGGAGTCCGGCATCGCCCGTCGCCCGCTGATCCGCAACTCCCTCCTGGGCGCGATGGGTGCCCTTGGGCTCGTAGCGATCATCCCCCTACGCGACCTCGGCCCGCTCCCCGGTGACAAGCTGTTCCACACGATCTGGAAGAAGGGCATGCGCGTCGTCCAGGACGTCGACGCCACCCCGATCAAGCCTTCCGACATGGAGATCGGCCAGCTGATCAACGGCGAGCCGGGGATCTTCTTCGAGGAGGACGACGAGGGCGAGCCCGTGATCGAAGGCGCCGAGTTGCAGGTAGAGAAGGCCAAGGCCGCCGTGGTCATCGTGAAGATGCAGCCCGACGACATCACACCGTCGAAGGGCCGCGAGAACTGGGGTGTCGACGGCATCCTGTGCTACTCCAAGATCTGCACCCATGTCGGGTGCCCGATCTCGCTCTGGGAGCAGCAGACCCATCACCTCCTGTGCCCGTGCCACCAGTCCACCTTCGACCTGGCCGACAACGGTCGCGTCATCTTCGGCCCGGCGGCGCGTGCGGTGCCCCAGCTACCGTTGGCCCTCGACGATGAGGGCTATCTGATCGCGACCAGCGACTTCACCGAGCCAGTAGGCCCGAGCTTCTGGGAACGTGGGTGATCTGACGATGTCCGCCATTGCCAAGACCAACGCCAAGTTGGCCGCCAAGGCGCCCAAGCCGTCCAAGGCCGGAGCTGCTGCGACCTGGGCCGATGACCGGCTCGGCCTCGCCACACTGGCCAAGAAGAACCTCCGCAAGGTCTTCCCCGACCACTGGTCGTTCATGCTGGGTGAGATCGCGCTGTGGAGCTTCGTCGTAGTGCTTCTCACCGGAGTCTTCCTGACCCTGTGGTTCGTCCCGAGCATGGGCGAGGTCGTCTACGAGGGCTCGTTCGACCAGCTGCGCGGCATCCACATGTCCGAGGCCTACGCCTCCACCCTGAACATCTCCTTCGACGTGCGTGGAGGTCTGCTGATGCGGCAGATCCACCACTGGGCCGCGATGATCTTCGTCGCGGCGATGATGATCCACCTGTTGCGCGTCTACTTCACCGGCGCCTTCCGCAAGCCCCGCGAGCTCAACTGGGTGATCGGCTCCCTGCTGCTGCTCCTCGGCACCCTCGAGGGCTTCACCGGCTACTCACTGCCCGACGACCTGCTCTCCGGCACCGGCATCCGGGCCGCCGACGGGTTCATGAAGTCGATGCCCGTGGTCGGCACCTACATGTCGTTCTTCCTCTTCGGCGGCGAGTTCCCCGGTGAGGCGATCATCCCGCGCCTGTTCACCGCCCATGTGCTGCTGCTCCCCGGGCTCCTGCTCGCGCTGGTTGCCGCGCACATGCTGCTGCTCGTCTACCACAAGCACACCCAGTGGCCCGGGCCTGGACGCACCGAACAGAACGTCGTCGGCTTCCCGATGTTGCCGGTCTACATGGCCAAGGCAGGCGGCTTCTTCTTCATGGTCTTCGGCGTCCTGGCCCTGATGGGCGGGACGATGGCCATCAACCCGGTCTGGCGCTACGGCCCGTACAACCCTGCTGAGGTCACAGCCGGGTCCCAACCCGACTGGTACATGGGCTGGCCCGATGGCGCGCTCCGGATCATGCCGAACCTCGAGACCCACATCTGGGGGGTCACCCTGTCCTGGAACGTCTTCCTGCCGATCATCGTGTTGCCAGGACTGATGTTCACGATCGTGATGATGTTGCCCTTCCTGGAGCAGTGGATCACTGGGGACAAGCGCGAGCACCACCTGCTCCAGCGCCCCCGCAACGCCCCGACGCGCACGGCGCTGATGGTTGCCCTGATGACCTTCTACGGTTTGATGTGGGCGGCGGGCGGCAACGACATCATCGCGATCAAGATGCGCCTGAGCATCAACCAGATCACCTACTTCATGCGGGCCGCGGTCTTCATAGGTCCGGTGATCGCGTTCATGATCACGCGCCGATGGTGCATCTCGCTCCAGCGTCACGACAACGACAAAGTGCTGCACGGTCTCGAGAGCGGCGTCATCATGCGCGACCCCCAGGGTGGCTACACCGAGAAGCACATCCCGCTGCCGGCTGGGGCGGCCTACACGCTCACCGCCCGCGCTCGCGACAAGGTGTTCGTGCCGGAGTCCGGCGCCGACAGCAACGGTGTCGAGTCGCCGACTGCAGGCAAGGACAAACTGCGCGCCCGCTTATCCAGGCTCTGGTACGGCGACAACATCCAGAAGCCGACCAAGGCCGAGCTCGCAGAGGCACACCAACACTCCGAGCTCGAGCACCTGCACGACGCACCTCTCGAGGGACACGCTGCCGACGGCCACCAGTTCGACGGCCGCCACGACATCAGCGAGGAGGAGTCGCTCAGGTAGGGACGAACGCCTCTCCCAGCCACGCCGGGCCGAGGTGCGACACGGAGGTAACACCACTGTGCGGGACTTCCGGACGTCCGCGGGCCTCGACCTGGTCCCCCGTCTGCTCGTGCGCGACGGCGAGCTCGATCCGGCCGTGGGCCGCAGCATCCTGCAGGCCCGGCAGGCCATCGCCCCCACGGTGGCCGCCCTTGCCGCTGAGACGGCAGGACCGATGGCAGCCGAGACCCTGCGCGCGGCGGTGACGCGGCTGGCGCAGGCCACGGACTCCGAGGCGCGCCTGCACGCGGCCCTGGGCTTCTGGGAGGCGGTGGTGGACGCCGCGGACTCGATCGTCTTCCGCCTGCTCTTCAACAGCCTGCGGATGGCATATGAGCCGGCTATCGCGGCCCTCGGGCCGGTGATGGAGGCCGAGGTCGACAACCTCGAGGGTTACCGCGCCCTCGCGGAGGCCGTCGCCGCAGGCGATCGCATTGCGGCGCACGCCGCCGCGGACGACCTGCTTCGGCCGGCCACAGATGCGCTGGGTCGTCTGATGGCCCTCCTGGACGGCTGAGGCCCAGCGAGCTCGACCCTCCACCTGAACGTGAACGCCCACATCCGAAACGACCGAGGAGATCCGCATGTCCGAGCCCACCGAGATCGAGGCGAAGGCACTTCAGCGCCTGGCCGTCGACGAGAACCGGATGGCCGCAGGGCCTGCAGCCAAGGTCACCGGCTCCCGACGCACGTCCCAGTCGCTCGGGGAGGCGTGGAGTCAGTTCTGGCGTCACCCGTCCCCGTGGCTGATCGGCAGCTTCCTCATCGGTGCGCTCGCCTACCACGGCACTCTGCGCACCTTCAGCTGGACCGAGCTGATCGTGCCGGTCGCGCTCGTGGTCCTGTTCCCGGTCATCGAGTGGGTCATCCACGTCGTGATCCTGCACTGGCGCCCACGCAAGGTGGGGGGCGTCCCGGTCGACTCACTGCTCGCCCGCAAGCACCGGGCGCATCACGCCGACCCTCGGGTGCTCCCGCTGGTGTTCATCCCCTGGCAGGTCGAGCTGTGGTTGCTGCCGTCGTACGTCGTGATCGTCCTGCTCGCCTTCCCGGGACAGGCCGCGGGGTGCGACGTTCCTCGTTGCCGTGGGGGCCCTGATGTTCAAGTACGAGTGCGTGCCCTTCCTCGTGCACAGCGACTACCGGCGCGCACGCGTGCGTTCCGCGCCGTGTGGCGCAATCACCTGCTGCACCGCTACAAGAACGAGCACTTCTGGTTCACCGTCACCACAGGGGGCACGGCCGACCGGCTTCTCGGCACTGGTCCCGACTCGAAGGACGTGCAGACCTCCAAGGCCGTCCGCCAGCTGCACGACCTCGAAGAGCGCCGGGTCACCGCGCCCGGTCGGCGATGATGCTCGAGGTCGTCGGTTGCCAGGGGTTGAGCCCCTTCTCGACCGCCAGCGCCTTCAGATAGGCCTCGGTCGACCCGTAGCCCTCGATCTCGGCGCGTCTCTTGGCCGCCTGGGCCCTGGCCACCTTGACCTCGGCATCCGCGCGGGCGACGTCTGCACGTGCCCCAGCGATTGCCTGCTCAGAGACAGCCAACAGCTTCTGCGATTCGTTGATGGAGGCCACGAGCTCCTTGTCGATCGGTGAGGGCTTCTTGACCAGGACGGTGAAGCCCTCGAAGTAGCGTCCCCGGGCCTGACGGTCGACGAGGGTCTCCATCTGGTCGGAGACCTGTTTCTCGATCTCGGCCTTGATGGCGGGGTCGTTCCAGATCTGGCGCCAGGGGAAGCGCTGCACGATCCGGTCCAGCTGAGCGTCCAACGGGTCTGCCACCAGCTTGCGGAGCGCGAGGTCCCAGCCGCTGGTGATGCCGCCCTCGTCGCTGAGGGAGGCGCCGTACCGCTGGCCGTGCTCGTTGTACCAGGTCTTCAGGGTCGTGCAGTCGGTGACCATCGAGAAGCGGACCACGATCGGCACCTCCATCTCGACGTTGTCGCTGGAGACCGAGCGCATCGGATCGGAGTCGGCGCCACGCTGCCCGGTGGCGTCCCAGTCGCGCTCGGACAGGGGGTAGTAGACGTACTTGTCCCCCGGCGAGTTGAAGTTCTCGTGCGTCCCAGCCGGGATGCATCGCTTGATCTTGCTGTCCTCGATCGGCCCGCCACCGATCTGCAGTGCGGTGATGTTGGATCCGGTGTTGACTGAGGAGGCGGCAACAAGACCCAACAGCAGGGCGAACGGCACCAGCAGCACGGCCACGATGGCGATGATCGCGCCTGTGCCGAGCTTGAAGCCTGACGACGGTGACATGGGTGATCCTCGTTGGCTCATTCGGCTGACCTGTCGTCGCGACGCTTGCGCAGGCTGCGCTGATGGTTCCTGATCTCGTCGATCACGATCGGTGCCAGCACCGGGTCCACGTCCCGGCGGTCGACGGCTTCGTCGAGCAACCGGTCGATCAGCTCACGCGAGGCTTCGAGCTCGCGCAGCTCCTCGGCATGGATGCGGTCCTCGCCTGCCCGGGAACGGCGCGCGTAGGCCAGCACCAACAGGCACACTGGCACCAGCAGCACCAGGTAGATGACCAGGATCTTCCCCCCATGCGGCAGACCCTATCCGCCGCGCGACCGCAAGGGATAAGAACGACCGAGGTGTCGGCTTGACGCCCGGGGTGCGGTGGGTCAGCTGAGGGCGGAGCCCGCCCGGTAGTCGTCGTAGGAGGCGTTCCAGTCGCCGAACCCGTTGGTGAGCGTCATCGGCTTGTCGGTGCCGGCGTACTCGACGACGTCACCCACGTTGGTGTTGGCGTAGAGCCACTCGGCGTTGGCGGGGCTCATGCCGGTGCAGCCGTGGCTGACGTTGGAGTTGCCCTGCTGAGCGATCGACCACGGGGCCGCGTGGATGAACTCGCCGGAGTAGGTCACCCGCATGGCGTACTCGACGTCGTCGAGGTCATAGCCGTCAGCGCTGTTGGGGTCGATACCGATGGTCTCGGAGTTCATCCGCTTGTGCCGGAACTTCTCGACGATCACCTTGGTGCCTGAACGGGTGGTGTACTTCGGCTGCTCCCCGGTGGTGATCGGGATGGTCCGCACGAGCTTGCCGTTGCGGAAGACGCGCATCTGGTCGGTGTCCATGTTGACCTTACTGACCATCGCGTCACCCACGTGGAAGGTCATGGCGCGGTCCTTCTGGCCAAAGACCCCGTTGCCCGCGGATACCCCGCCGATGTCGGCGTTGACCTTGACGTCGGTGCCCGGGCGCCAGTAGTTCTGCGGGCGCCAGTGGACCTCCTGGCTGCTGATCCAGTGGAAGGATCCGGCCTGCGCTGGTTGGCTGACGACCTTGAGATGACGTTCGATCGAAGCCTGGTCGGTGACCGGCACGTCGAACCGGATGATAACCGGCATCCCGACTCCGATGGTCTGGCCGTCGACCGGGACGAAGCTGGGGTAGGTCTGCTCGTCCAGGGTCAGGGCACGCGTCGCGAACACCGACTCCGAGCTGTTCTTGAGTCCGTTTGCGTCCACGGCTGTGCTGGTGACGCGGTAGCTCGAGGCGGCCTGCAACTGCGAACTGGAGACCCAGCGGGTCTTGTCCGCGGAGAACTGCCCCTTGACGATAAGGTCCTTCGGGCCGGTCACCTGGACCGTCTCGAAGGTCCCTGAAGCAACCCGCAGCTTCAGCCTGCGCTCGAGGTCGACCCCCTCGGCGTCGGGACGGATGCTGCTCACGATCTTCGCCTCGGAGCGCTCGTCGGCCTGCGACTCGGAGGTCTTCGAGTCTGAGCCAGGATCTTCACCCTGCTGCCCTGAGCAGGCCGTCACCGAGGCGAGTGTCAGAACGACACCGACCAGGGACAGGCGTGTACGGAGGGAATGGCTGAGCATGGGGACTCCAGAGTCACGAGACGGGGAAAGTTACGTCTTCAGGCTAACAACCGGCGTCCTGATGACACGAATGCCAACCACGTGTAATGAGTCACGTGGACTCACGGGCTCAGTGCGCGTGCTCACCGCGGTAGAACTCGAAGATCAGCCCGGACAGAGCCAAGGCACCGAGCACGCTGCCGATGGCGAAGAGCCACCAGCCGATTGCCACGCCCAGAGCCATCGTGGCCAGGCACATCGCGCACCACAGCGGCCACCAGCTGTACGGCGGGAAGAAGCCCAGCTCTCCTGCCCCCTCGGCGATCTCGCCCTCCTGGCGGTCCTCAGGGCGTGGCTCCATCCGACCGGCGTGGAAGCCGAGATAGAAGGTGATCAGGGCGACCAGCAGGAAGGTCATCACCAGTGCCGTTGCGCCCGTCCAGTCACCGGTGATGAACCAGTAGGCCGGAGCGACCACCAGGAAGAATGCGCTGCAGATGCCGAAGATCCAGGTCTCGCTCTTCATCGGGCTTCGTCCCCTCCACCGAGCGCTCCGCGGCGACCCTCCGTGTCGGGTGCGTCAGAGAAGCCGTCACCGCCGAGTCCTTCGTTGTCGGCGTACTCCATCGCGGCGATCTCCGGGTGGTGCAGGTCGAAGGCCGGCGCCTCGGAGCGGATCCGCGGGATGGAGACGAAGTTGTGCCGTGGCGGTGGGCAACTGGTGGCCCACTCCAGGGAGCGCCCCCAGCCCCACGGGTCATCGACAGTCACCTTGGGCGAGTGGCTGGTCTTGTAGACGTTGTACAAGAACGGCACATTGGAGAAGGCCAGCAGGAACGCCCCGATCGTCGAGACCTGATTGAGCGTGGTGAAGCCGTCGGACGCGGCGTAGTCCGCGTAGCGACGTGGCATGCCCTCGACCCCCAACCAGTGCTGCACGAGGAACGTCAGGTGGAACCCCACGAAGAGCAGCCAGAAGTGGATCTTCCCGAGGCGCTCGTCGAGCATCTTGCCGGTCATCTTGGGCCACCAGAAGTAGAAGCCCGCGAACATCGCGAACACCACCGTACCGAACACGACGTAGTGGAAGTGCGCCACCACGAAGTAGGAGTCGGAGACGTGGAAGTCCAGGGGCGGTGAGGCCAGGATGACACCGGTGAGGCCACCGAAGAGGAAGGTAGTCAGGAAGCCGACGGCCCAGAGCATGGGCGTGTCAAAGGATATGGATCCCCCCCACATCGTGCCAATCCAGTTGAAGAACTTCACACCGGTTGGCACCGCGATGAGGAACGTCATGCCGGAGAAGAAGGCCAGGTCCACCGCGCCGCTGACGAACATGTGGTGCGCCCAGACCGCCATGGAGAGCACCGCGATACCGAGGGTGGCTCCCACCAGACCCACGTAGCCGAAGATCGGCTTGCGGCTGAAGACAGGCAGGATCTCGGTGATGATGCCGAAAAAGGGCAGAGCGATGATGTAGACCTCTGGATGGCCGAAGAACCAGAACAGGTGTTGCCACAGGATCGCGCCGCCGTGGTTCGCGTCGAAGACGTGGGCCCCGAGCTTGCGGTCGGCCTCCAGCGCGAGCAGGGCTGCGGCCAGGATCGGGAAGACGATGATCGCCAGCAGGCTGGTGACCATCGTGTTCCACACGAAGATCGGCATCCGGAACATCGTCATGCCGGGAGCGCGCATGCAGATGATGGTGGTGATGAAGTTGACCGAGCCGAGGATCGTGCCCATACCGGCAAGCCACAGGCCCATGACCCAGAGGTCTCCCCCGATGCCCGGGGAGCGCACGGCGTTGGACAGCGGCGTATAGGCGAACCAGCCGAAGTCAGCGGCACCTTCGGGGGTCAGGAAGCCAGAGAAGGCGATGATGCTCCCGAACAGGAAGAACCAGTAGCTCAGCATGTTCAACCGCGGGAACGCGACGTCGGGCGAGCCGATCTGCAACGGCATCAGCACGTTGCCGAAGCCGAAGAAGAGCGGGGTCGCGAACAGCAGGAGCATGATCGTGCCGTGCATCGTGAAGAGCTGGTTGTACAGCTCCTCGTTGACGACCTGCTGACCCGGGAACGCGAGCTCGGACCTCATCACCAGAGCCATCACGCCGCCGATCATGAACCAGATGAACGACGTGACCAGGTAGAGCTTGCCGATGAGCTTGTGGTCGGTGGTGGAGAGGATCCGCACCACCTGCTGCCCCAGCTTGTGACGGGGGGCATCGACGCGTGCGCCCGTGGGGGCGTCGGAGACGGCAGTCACTCTTGTCCTCCAGTGCTCTCTTCGGAGTCCAGGCCGGGGGTCACCCTGTCCTGTGAGGCTCCCAGGGCCGGGCCCGTGTTGCCCAGTTCGGCCAGGGTCTCGAGGTGGGCGTCGTAGGCCGCCTCGTCGACGACCTTGACGTTGAAGAGCATCCGTGAATGGTAGACCCCGCAAAGCTCGGCGCACCTGCCATCGAAGGTCCCCTCCCGCGTGGGCGTGATGGTGAAGTCGTTGTGCCGCCCCGGCACCACGTCCATCTTGAACAGGAAAACCGGCACCCAGAACGAGTGGATGACATCGGGCGAGGACAGGTTGATCGCGACGCTCTTGTCCTTGACCAGCCACAGGGTCGGCCGGACGGCGGTGGTGCCCACCTCATGGACGACGTCCTTGCCGTCAACCGCCGCGTACTCCTCCGCCTTCTTGTCGTAGCCCAGGTTGTAGTTGAACGTCCACGACCACTGCTGCCCGACGACGGTGATGGTCTCGTCGGGGTTCTTGTCGTCGTGGACGACCTTGTTCTGGGTCTCCACGGTGAAGTAGAAGAAGACGATCACCATCATGATCGGGGCGATCGTGTAGAAGATCTCGATCGGCAGGTTGTAGCGGGTCTGGACCGGGATCTCGGTCTCGCTGCGGCGATAATAACGAATCGCGACGTAGAAGATGAGGCCCCACACCACGACGCCGGTGACCATGGCGGCCAGCCAGGACCACATCCACAGGTCCTGGATGTACGGCGCTTCCTTGGTCGAGGCGATCGGCATGGCGAGGCGCCGGATCTCGCCCTCCTGCTCGGCCGAGCAACCGCTCAGGAGAAGCAGCGCGGTGGCCATCAGGCCTCCGAGCGCCGCGCGGCGGAAGCGCAAAGGAAGCTCCAGACTCACGGGCGAGCCCTTTCGTAAGCAGATACGGACTTCTGACCAGTTGAGGACAATCGAACACTACTACTCACCGACCCCCGGAGTCCGAGCAGGGCGCGGGTAGGTTTCACCTTGTGAGTCAAGCCCCTGCCGTGTATCTCGACCACGCATCGGGGCAACCGCTCCACCCAGCGGCGCGAGAGGTCCTGGAGCAGGCCACTGGCCGTGCGTATGCCGACCCCCGACGACTGCACCGCCCGGCGCGCGAGGCCCGCCTCCTGCTCGACAACGCGCGCGCCGTGGTGGCCGAGTGCCTCGGCGTACGTCCCGACGAGGTGACCTTCACACCCAGCGGGACCCATGCGGTGCACCTCGGCGTGCTCGGGCTGCTCGCCGGGCGAGCCCGTCAGGGCAACCTGCTGTTGGCCTCCAGCGTCGAGCACTCGGCGGTGCTCCACGCCGGCGCTTGGCACGCCGCCCGTTCCGGCCGCTTCGAGACCGTCCCGGTGGACCGCCACGGCAGGGTCTCCCCCGCTGCCGTCACGGCCGCTGTCGCGCGGCACGGCGAGCCCGCCGTCGTCGCCGTGCAGGCCGCCAACCACGAGGTCGGTGTGCTCCAGCCCGTGAATGAGGTGGCTGCCCTCGTGGAGGTACCTGTGTTCGTGGACGCGTGCGCCTCCGCAGGGCGGCTCCCGCTTCCCAGCGGATGGGCGGCCGCCGCAGCCTCAGCGCACAAGTGGGGCGGGCCGGCCGGGGTCGGCGTGCTGCTGGTCCGCCGGTCCGCTCGCTGGCGCAACCCGTTCCCAGGTGACGAGCGTGCCGATGAGCGGACCATCGGGTTCGAGAACGTGCCTGGCGCACTCGCTGCCGCCGCGGCTCTGCGCGCGAGCATCGAGGAGCACGATCGAGCTCCGCACAAGCTTGCAGAGGTGCACACGTCCCTGACGTCCCTGCTGGCCGACGCCGTGGAGTCGATCCCGGACACCGAGGTGTTCCTGGCCCCGGACGGCCGGTTGCCGCACATCGTGGCGTTCTCTTGCCTCTACGTCGACGGCGAGGCCCTGGTCACCGAGCTCGACCGGCTCGGGTTCGCCGTGGCGAGCGGCTCGGCGTGCACGGCCAGCAGCCTCGAGCCGAGCCACGTCCTGACGGCGATGGGCGCTCTGACCCACGGCAATGTGCGGGTGTCCCTCGGTCGCGACACGCTGCCCGCCCACGTGCACCGTCTCGCGGAGGTGCTTCCGGATGTCGTCGAGCGGCTGCGTGCCGAGACCGGAGTGCCCCGATGACTGATCCCGTGGACCATCTCGAGCTGGATTGTCGTGGCCTGTTGTGCCCACGTCCCATCATCGAGCTGGCGAAGGCCATCGTGGACGTCGCGGTCGGTGGCACCGTCGCCGTCGTCGCCGACGACCCTGCCGCGCGGGTCGACGTACAGGCGTGGTGCCGCATGCGCGGTCAGGAGTACGCCGGTTCGCAGGTCACCGCGGCCGGCGTACCGACCTATCTGGTGCGCCGGGTCAACTGAGGTGCGGGCGCACGTCCGCGGCAGCATCCTCGCCGTACGCTTCAACCAGCCGGAGGATGAACTCCTCGTGCGTGAAGGAGTACTCCTGGGTGCCGACCTGCTCGACGACGTAGGCCGCCAGCACGCAGCCGACCTGGGCCGCGCGCTCGTGGGGCAGACGCCACTCGAGCGCAGCAAGGAACCCTGAACGGAACCCATCCCCGACACCGGTCGGCTCAACGGCCTTGACGCCGGGCACAGCCCCGGTCTCGATG
>Ga0075530_1000326_pt1 | contig 22280 bp, 17 predicted proteins | sample NGEPerD_2_FD_75101 | JGI IMG/M metagenome (GOLD analysis project Ga0075530, IMG submission 75101) | Arctic peat soil microbial communities from the Barrow Environmental Observatory site, Barrow, Alaska, USA - NGEE PermafrostL1-D | ecosystem: Environmental > Terrestrial > Soil > Wetlands > Peat ... | reverse complement strand
TTCGAGCAGATAGCCGCGCTTGTCCAACCGAGGTCTTGGTGGTCCTCGCCACCCACTGCGCCGCCGAACGATCCCCCTCTTTGCGCCAGGCCCCCGAGTCCGCCACCCGCCCGGCACAGAGCGTCTTGCCCGCGGCCGCGGTGCGCTCGATGTGGGCGAAGCGCTCGACCAACTTCGCTGCGGTCTCGCTGTCGAGCACCTCGGGCTGAAGTCCGGCCACCACCTTCTCGATGATCTGCTCTGCCTCGCTCATCTGCTCGAACATGTGTTCGACACTAGAAGAGAGGTGTGACACTTTTCTGCGGAGGTGCTCGACCGATATTGCGCGCTGTTCAGAAAGGGACCCGGCCCGCCGATACCCGGTCATGGAAAGACGAGAGTTCCTTCAGCGCGGCCTGGTCCTCGCCGCAGCCGGAGCCGGCTCGGCGGTCGTGGGCTCCCGCGTCGCAGAAGCGGCCACGACCCTGTACTCGGACGGCTTCCGTAGGGCCAAGACGACCAAAGGCTGGGGCAAGAGCTGGTACAGCCCCCGTTACGAGATGCCGTGGGGGATCTCCTCGCACAAGGGTTACTTCGTCCTGGACCCCGAGGGCAACGCCGACCCTCTTAACCCAAGTCCGGTCCTGGTCCTGAACAAGGACGTGCGGGACGTCGACATCATCGCCAAGATTTACTCACGTAACAAAGACGCGCGCTTCGGGCTGGTGGCTCGCTACGTCAACTACGGAGACTTCTACGCGTGTTACGTCGACCGCAACCACGTGCGGCTGTCGCGCTTCACCCTGAGGGGCGAGCAGGTATTGGACAAGGCTCAGATCCCCGAGCAGACCGACGCCGGCTTCATGATCCGCTTCCACGTGGCAGGCGGCAACAAGACCACTCTTAAAGCGAAGGTATGGCGTGCCGGAAGGGTCCAGCCGCGCAACTGGACGGTGTCGAAGACCCACACCGATGCCGCGCTTGCCAAGGCGGCTCCATACGGTTGCGTGTTCCTGCACGACGCCGCCAAGAAGTGGACCGCGACCGCCGAGATCTCCAAGTTCAAGGCGACTTCCTCACAGTCGAAGAAGCCGACCGCTCCTTACTCTGTTTTCTCCTACGCCGGACGTTTCACGACCGACCAGGGTCTGCGCGCCCGCGTCGTGGCCCGCACAACGGTCCCGGCGAACGTGCGTTTCGAGTGGAGCACTCAGTCGAACTTCTCGAACTTCCAATCGAGCGATGCATCGGGCTATGTCAAGCGGGCCGCGGTCGCCAAGGGCTGGCTCTCGGGCCTTCCGGCGAACTCGCTCGTCCACTGGCGCGCGAAAGCCACCACGGGGGCCGGGGGCAGCGCGTCCAGCGCCGTCCATACCCTTCGTACTCCGCCTGCCGCGGGACAGAAGATCACGTTCGCGTTCGGCTCCTGCACCGACTTCCACGTCCCCAACCCTTCCTTCGAGCGGGCCGCTAACAAGGGCGCCGAGTTCTTCGTGCATCTGGGTGACTTTGGTTACGCGGCCTTCGGGACGCGCTCCGCGGTGTCTCGTACAGCGGGGGCCTATCAGGACCGCTGGACGCGCATGTTGGCGTCCTCCACTATCTCGAGCATGACCAGGAAGGGGTTCTGGATCGGCTGCCAAGACGACCAGGACTACGGCCGAGGGGATGCTTGGAGCGGTGATTATGCCAAGTGGACGGTATCGGCATGGGACCAGCTCTCGGGTAACCTCGACCAACGCTATTTCGCCGTTCGCTACGGGGACGCCCATCTGTTCTTCACGGACTCGTGTAGGTTCTCGGGCAAGAGAGACGGCGGTGCAGACGACTCGATGTTCGGTGCCAAACAGAAGGCGTGGCTAAAGAAAGCCATGTCGAGTTCAAGTGCGCCGGTGCTGGTCCTGTTCATGCCGCGCCAGCTAAGCCATGTGAAGAACAATTTCAAGAACGAGTACGACGAGCTCGTGAGCTTCTTCAAGAAGCGCGTCCAGGATGGACACGCGGTACTGATCTGCTCGGGCAACTCGCACCTGCAGTACATGGGCCAGCATCCGTCCGCGTACACGCAGGAAGAGGCCTTCGAGTTTTGTTCCTCCGGCACGGACCGGGCTGGGCAGCGAAGCCGCCCCACGAAGACCATCAAGAACCGTGAGGACGGGATCAACGCGTTCGGTCTCGTCGAGATCGACACGGCAAACAAGTCGCTGAAGCTGCGCTCGATCGGTTCCGACACGGGCAATGTCATCCTGTCGAAGGATCACCCGATTTAGGGATCCGGTTTCGGCCGCCCCGCCCCCAATTACGTTCTGTGCTGCATGGGGGTTGGATTCCGTACCTTACGCAGCACAAAGCTGCATTTGGGCCGCCCACGGCCCCTTGTCGGTGACAATGAAGGCTCACCGACAAGGGAGCCCATCACGACCCGCTTCTTAACCGACACCGACACCGCCGGCGACGACGTCACCTCGATGCTGTTCGGCCTGCTGTGGCCGTCGGTCGCGCTGGAGGCGGTGACGGTTTGTTGCGGCAACGTCTACCTCGAGCAGGCGACCCGAAATGCGCTCTACACCGTGGAGCTGGCCGGGCGACCGGAGGTCCCCGTCTACGCGGGTGCGCCGCGGCCGCTGGTGCGAGACCTCGTCACCGCCCACTACGTCCACGGCACCGACGGGATGGGTGGAGCGAACTTTCCCGACCCGGCGCCGTCCCTTGCGGAGGGCCATGCCGCGGGCGCCATCATCGAGCTGTCGCACCGCCACGCGGGCGAACTCGAGATCATCGCCCAAGCGCCCCTCACGAACATCGCGCTGGCGCTGCTGTTGGACCCCGGGCTTCCCTCCAGGGTGAGACGGCTGTGGGTGATGGGCGGCAGTAACAACCGGCTCGGAAACATCACGCCCGCGGCCGAGTTCAATTTCTATGTCGATCCCGAGGCCGCCCACGTCGTGCTGGCCGCGGGGTTCGAGCTCACCCTTGTGCCGTGGGACCTCTGCGTTGACTTCGGTATCTTGCTGCGCGAGGAGCTTCAGCCGGTTCTCGACATGAAGACCAAATTGGCGGAGTTCTACCTTCAGGTCAACAGCGGTGCGTGGGAGTTCATGCGCACGCATATCGAAGGAGCCTCCGTCGACGGCATCAGCCATCCCGACTCGTTGATGATGGCGATGGCGATCGAGCAGAACCTCATTCTCGAGAGCAGGAAATGCTTCGTGGATGTCGAGTATTCGAGCGAGCTCACGCGCGGCTACAGTCTCGTCGACCTCAACCATGTCCTCCACAAAGAGCCAAATGCGACAGTGGTTACACGCGTGGACAAGGATGGGTTCAAGAAGATGCTCTTTGAGCTGCTCAGGGCGAGCTAGATCGACCGCGCTCCTTGGCGCGCGCCACTAGAGCCGCGGCTCCCTCCATGCAGTCGCGCCGCTCCGCCTCGGTCGCCTGCGACACCCGCTCCGATACGAGATTCTCGCAGCGGGACACCAGCTCCGGCCAACTTTCGGGATCCTCACCGCGCACCTCGAGCGCGGCTCGCAGCCAGCGTCGCCCGTAGCCGGCATGGATGGCCTCGTCGGCCCAATCGAAGTCCATGTCCCGCTGGCTGATGCGGTCGCCGAGCCCGCCAAACGCCGCGGCACGGGCTTTCTTCTTGCCGATGTTCTTGGTCTCGAAGAACGCAAGCATCGCAAGCCTAACGATCGGGTCCTGGTCGCGGCATGCCTGATAGATGTAGCTGCCGAGTGGGATCAGCGCCGGCTCGAAGCCCCAGAAGGAAAGCCGGCGAGCGCCCATCGTCATGTGGCGGCTCTCGTCGTAGAGCCATCGGGCAGCGTCGAAGAGGAACTCCCAGCCGAGCTCGCGCTCGAACGCGTGCAGGATGGCACCCGCAGTCTCGACCGCCCAGACCTCGTTGATGTGGCTGACCGCGCTCCTCAGCTGCAGAAGCATGCCCTCGCCGTAGGGGTAGCCGGGGTCGAGCGCATCGGGCCAGTAGAAGGGCGTGACGAGATAGCGGGGGTCGCGCGCCGGCTCCTGTGCCAGGCGAAAGGGCCGTCTTCCGGTGATCCCCGAGTGAGCCTCAACGCCGCTGGGGGGTTCGAGTGACAGACCCGAGACCTCGTCGAGCCGGTCTCGCAGACTCGTCACCCACTCGCTCGGCGCCCCGGGCTCGTGCTCGGCCGCCTCCTGAAGCGCCCTCTCGCGGGCGGTCTTCTCAGTGACCGCTGACTCGAGAAAGCGGCGCGTGGGCCCATCCGCAACGTCATCCGAGACCTCGAGATAGTTTTCATAGGCGGTTCTCTGCGCCGGCAAGAGCACTCTTGCGAGGGCAGCCAGGAGATCTCTAGGTCCGGGAGCGTCGAGGGCCGCGTCGAAAAGCGCAACCAGCGGGCGCTCCGGGCCGAGCTCCAACGTTCGATCGGGGTAGCGGAGCTCGAAGATGCGGTTGCGCAACGCTCTAGCGGTTTCGGCGTCTTCCCATGCCGAGCGGCTCAGCAGGGCCTTGGTCTCGAGCCGCTGCACCGCGGGGATCCAGGCAGCCGCGGCCACGATCACGGCGCGCTCGAGATAGAGGAAGCGTTTGAGGATGACGGCGCTGTCGAGCCGCAGAAGGCGCTGCCGTCCCGGCTCCAACGGGAGCAGGGCGTCGCTCACCGGCCCTCGTCCATGAATTCCTGAAGTTGCTCCCGGTGCGGCAGGGAGGGAACAACCCCGAGCTTCTTGCAGGCGAGCGCTCCCGCGGCGGCCGCCCACTCGGCCGCATCCTCGAGCGCGGCCCCCTCGGCGGCGGCCGTCGCCAGCGTTCCGCTGAAGGCGTCCCCGGCCCCCGTCGAGTCGACGACCTCCACCGGCCACGGCTCAATCGTGATGAGTTCCTTGCCGCGCGCGAGGAGAGCCCCTCGGGGGCCGAGCGTGAGCACGATGGCTGCAGGGCCGAGGTCGAGAAGGCGGGCACAGAGCTCGTCGTCGCTGCATTCCTCTTCGGAGGAGAGGCCGGCCAGCGCCCGGGCCTCACCCTGGTTGGGGGTCAGCACGTCCACCTCGGCCAGCACCTCGGGCGGCAGCCCGCGAGCGGGGGCCGGGTTGAGCAGAGTGAAAGCGCCTGCCCTCCGCCCGGCGGCCATCGCCGCTGCGGCCGCGGCCGCCGGGATCTCAAGCTGGGTTGCGACCACGGCCGAGTTGGCGATCGAGGGCTCGGCGGCGGCGACGTCGTGGGGTGAGAGCAGTTCGTTCGCGCCGGGGTCGAGCAGGATCCGGTTCTCTCCTCGATCGTCGAGCATGATGAAGCCGAGCCCGGTGTTGCGCTCCGAGTGGCCCACGAGGTGGCGGGTGCCGACTCCCTCGGCGGCGTAGAGCTCGAGCGCCATGTCGGCAAAGGCATCCTTGCCCACGGCAGCGACGAATTCCACCTCGGCCCCCATGCGCGCCGCCTGCACGGCTTGGTTACTGCCCTTGCCGCCGGGACCTTGATCGAAATCGCGCGCCAGCCGCGTCTCGCCCGCCGCGGGGAAGACGTCCGAGCGCAGCGTCAGCCCCACTGCGAAGCTCCCCACCACGGTGATCATCGCCCGCAGTCTATGAAAGAGGGCCGCACCCTGGAGGTAGGAGATCGCGCGTTGTGCGCCTCCAGGTACGGATTCGGTACCTGAGCGCGCTTCGTGCGCGTTCGAGTACTGGGCCGACGCGCCCGTCTACAGTCGGACGGTGATTCTGGTCGTGGGAAGCCTCAACCTCGACATCGTCGTCCCCGTTCCCCATCATCCTCGCCCCGGCGAGACCGTCCTCGGCGGCGATCACGCCCGCCACCCGGGGGGCAAGGGCGCCAACCAAGCGGTGGCTGCCGCACGCCTGGGCGCGTCGGTGGCCATGCTGGGCCGTGTCGGCGACGACGACGCGGGGAAGCTCCTGCTGAGCGCCCTTGGAGATGCCGGTGTCGGCACCGACGATGTGCTCGTGACAGGAGATGCTCCGAGCGGGATCGCACTCATCACCGTCGATGACGACGGAGAGAACGCCATCGTGGTGAGCCCCGGTGCCAACGCCCGCCTGGCCCCTTCAGACGTCGAGGCCGCAGCCGAGCTGATTCAGGCGGCCGACATTGTGCTGCTGCAGCTCGAAGTTTCGGTACCAACCGTGGAGAGAGCCACGGAGTTGGCGCGCGGCACGGTGATCCTCAACCCGGCCCCCGCCGTCGAGCTGCCCCGCTCCTTGCTCGATCAAATCGACGTGCTGGTCCCCAACGGAGGAGAGCTCGAGCTCCTCGCCCACGGTGAGCGCGACGTGGTCACCGCCGCCCGCCGGCTCGGGCCGGCGCTGGTCGTCGTGACGCTGGGGGCCGAGGGAGCGCTCGTGGTTACCGGCGATGGAGTCGAGCCGATCGCCGGCCACTCCGTCGAGGCCCTCGACACCACCGCGGCGGGTGACTGCTTCTGTGGAGCGCTGGCGGCCGGCCTAGACGAGGGGCTCGATCTGGTCGGCGCGGCCCGGCGAGCCAACGCCGCGGCCGCCCTATCGACAACTCGGCGGGGGGCGCAACCGTCCCTGCCGACTCGGGCCGAGCTCGACTCTTTCAACATGAGCCCCGGTGAGCGAGGTTCCTGTTGAAAAGATCGGCCTAGACCACCGTGCCCGGTGCCACTCGGGCCCCCGCCGGTACGTCCAGCCCGTTCCTAACCCGAACCCCGCGCCCGACCAGCGCCAGCTCGCCCTCGGTGGCCCCCACGGTCGCGCCCATCTCCACCTCCACCCGCTCGTCCACGATCGCATGCAGCACGGCCGCGTCTCTTCCGATATGGCAGTCGTGCAGCACGACCGCATCGCGCACCACGGCCCCCCGTTCCACCGTGACGCCCGGTCCCAGCACAGAGCGCTCGACCGTTCCGCGGATGGCGCAGCCGGGCGACACCAGGCTGTTCAGGTTGCGCGCTTCTGGGTGAATGTGGGCCGGCGGACGCTGGGGCGCAAGCGTGAAGATGGGCCACGCCGGATCGTCGAGGTCGAGTCCGACATCGTCGTCCAGCAAGTCCATGTGGGCGTCGTGGTAGGAGGCCGGAGTGCCGACATCCCGCCAGTAACCCTCGAGGCGATACTCGGCAGCCCGCCCCTCGGACACCAGGCGCGGCAGCAGCTCGTCGCCCAGGTCTGCGAGCTCGCCTTCTGCGTCCCACAACTCCTCCAACAGACTCATCAGGGGGCCGGTGGAAAAGGCAAAGACTTCGGTGGTGGCGAGATCGCTCGAGGGATGGTCGGGCTTGTACTCGTAGCTCTCGATGAGGCCGTCGGGCGTCGTCTCGACCACTCCGAAGCGAGCCGCCTGATCTGTCGACACACACGTCGTCACCATCGTGGCGTCCACACCCCGCTCGAGGTGAGCCGAGACCACGTTCGAAAAGTCCAGCTTGTAGATGTGATCGGCGCTCATGACGAGCAGTACCTCGGGAGCAGCCTCTGCGATGAAGCGCCGGTTGCGATAGATCACATCGGCGTTGCCCTGGGCCCAGCCCCCTTCGTTCTCTGGGCCCTGATGCGGGGGGAGCAGGCGCAGCCCCCCGTGAGTGCGGTCGAGGTCCCAGGGCCGCCCGTTGGAGACTTGATCGTTGAGCGACTGTGGCTCGTACTGCTGGGCGATCCAGACGTCCGAGATGCCCGCGTGCATGCAGTTCGACAGCGGGAAGTCGATGAGGCGGTAGACCCCGGCGAAGGGCATGGCGGGCTTGGCCCTGACCTCGGTGAGGACCTCGAGGCGGTTCCCTGCACCCCCGGCGAGCACCAGCGCGAGCACCTGCATCCCGCGGTTATAGCCGCACCGGTGTCCGGTAAGAGCCGGATCCCTCTGAACCCACGGCGGTCAAAAGTCCTCAGTCCGCTTCTGACCCCCGAAAACGGTGGTCAAAAGTCCTCAGTCCGCTTCTGACCCCCGAAAACGGTGGTCAAAAGTCCTCAGTCCGCTTCTGACCACATTTGTGGACCCCGGCCCAGGTGCTCAACCAGCACGTCCACCGCCACGCAGCCATCCTCGTAGACGATAATCGGATTGATGTCGAGCGCGACCACCTCAGGGGGCAAATCGAGAGCGAGTGTGGACAGGGCCGCCACCGCCCTCGCCAGCGCGCCAATGTCGGCCCCCTTGCGGTTCAGGACCCTCCGGAGGGTCAACCGCTCGAGCAGCCGCAGAGCGCGGACCTCGTCCACCGGAGGGAGCGCCAACGCCCGGTCGCCGATCACTTCGACCAGCACGCCGCCGGCCGCGACCACCACCAGCGGCCCGAACTGCGGGTCTCGGACGACCCCCAGGGCCAGCTCGATACCCGGCGCCGCCATCTCGGCGATCGTTACCTCGGGGCCGAGCCGGCCGGCGAGCTCCTTATAGGCGGCCGCGAGCTCGACCTCACCCGCGAGCCCCAGCCTTACCCCGGCCACCTGCGCCTTGTGCGAGATACCGGGGGCCGCGGTCTTGAGCGCCACCGGGTAGCCGATCTCGGCCCCCGTCTCGACGGCCTCGGCGCCCGAGCCGACGCGCCGGGCGGCCGCCGCTGATATCCCGTAGGCCCGCAACAAGTCCAGACCCGATGCCTCATCGAGCGGCCCGGCGTCGAGCCGCTCTTTCCACGCCCGTCTCACCTCCGGCTCGGGAGGCGGGTGCGGGCGCAGCGCCGGCAGCTCGCGATAATCCCGCAGCGCCAGAAGATGCGCCAGCGCCGCGACCCCCGTGTCGGTGCCCTCCAGGACGGGGATGCCGGCGGCTCGCAGCGAGGCTGCGTCGCGCGGCCCGATCGCGCTGGACAGGTTCGAGAGCAGCGCCAGCGGCTTGGGCGAGTGCTCCCAGGCGGCCTTGAGAACCGGGACGTAGCCAGTCTCGGGACTGTTCTCCGGCGTCAGGTCGACGCTCAGTGCGACCGCCGCGATGTTGTCGTCGTCGAGCAGCGCCTTCAGCGACTCCGAGAAGATCGCTTCGTAGCCGTTGCCCGACCCCCACGCGTCGAGGGGGTTGACCGCGGCTAGCCCAGGCTCCAAGACCTTTTCGAGCCTCGCCACGGTCTTGAGCTGGAGCGGAGCGAAGGTGACGCCCCGCTCGTAGGCGACGTCTGCCACAAGCGCACGCTCACCGCCCGAGTCGTGGACGGTGGCGATTCCGCCCCGCCCCGCCCGTCGGCCCGCGACCAGCAGCTCGAGGGTGTCGGCCATCTCATCCAGCGAGTCCACTCGCAGCACGCCGAAGGCGTCGAACAAAGCCTCATAGGCGCCGTCGTCTCCGGCAAGGGCGCCCGAATGGGCAGTCACCAGGGCGTTGGAGCGCTCGTGCCGCCCAACCTTGCACACCACCAAGGGAACGTCGCGCCTCTTCGCCTCGTCCAGGCAGGTGACGAACGCCTCGGGCGAACGCACGGTCTCGAGCAGAAGTGCCACGGCTTTCGTGGTGGGCCTCTGGAGCGCGTAGGCAAGGTAGTCGGCCGCATTCGTGACCAGCTCCTGCCCCGAGGAAACGACCAGGTTGAAGCGGAGCCCCCGGCGGTTGTACAGCAGCGCCGAGAAGGCGGAGCCGGAATGTGAGATGAACGTGACACCGCCCGCCTTGAGGTCGGAGGGCAGTCGGTAGCCTCCGGCCCGTAGCGAGTGCTCGAGGTTGACGAAACCCATGCAGTTGTTCCCGCACAACGCCATGCCGGCGCCGGCCGCAATGGCGGCGAGGCGAGCGCCGAGAGAACGCCGGCCGGGCGACGCTTCCTCGTAGCAAGTCGAAAAGATGACCGCGGAGGCGGCCCCACACGAAGCCGCCGCTTGGAGCTGGCCTTCGAGGGCGCTATCCGGGACGCCCAGCAAGACAAGGTCGGCGGGGGCAGGCAAGGCCGCAAGCGACCCGTAACAGGGGAGACCTGCGATGTCCGAGTAACGGGGGTTGATGGGATAGATGTCGCCCGCAAACGAGCCCTCTTGCAACACCCCCAGCATCTCGCTCCCGAACGAGCCTTCCCGAGAGCTGGCGCCCACCACCGCCACCGAGCGCGCCTCCAGCATACGGTGGAGAGAGGAAGCTTGGTTCAAACCTTGGCTCGCGTCAGCCTCTTCTTGAGGGCAGCCTTCCTGCGGTCGGACAGCGCGGCACGCGCTGCCTGGTAGCCGGGTATGCCGCACACTCCGCCGCCTGCGTGCGTCGCAGAACTGCAGTGGTAGAGGCCCGCCAGAGGGGTGCGGTAGTCGGCGTAGCCGGGGGCCGGGCGCATGTGGAAGAGCTGTTCCAGGGACAGCTCGCCGTGGAAGATGTTGCCTCCTATCAGACCCCACTCCTGCTCCATCTCGTAGGGCCCTACCACCTGACGGTGGAGGATTGAGGACTTGAAGTTGGGGGCGAGCTCGGTGTAGCCGTCGATGACCCGGTCCGCGTAGGCCTCGAGCTCGTTCTTGTGAGACTCCTGCGCCCATTCGTGCGGCACCCATTGCGTGAATAGCGATGCGATGTGGGTGCCCTCCGGCGCCAGGGTCTTGTCGAAGAACGTGGGGATGCACCCGTCGGAGAACGGCCGCTCGGCGGGCCGGCCCTCACGGGCGTCCTGAAATGCCCTCTCCAGGTAGTCGACCGAGTGCGCCAGCTCGATGGCGGCGCCGTGAACCATGGGGTCGACCCCGGGGTCGGCGATGAAGTCGGGAAGCTCGCCCAACGCGAGGTTGATCTTGACGACGCCCGAGCGCGTCTTCCAGCGCTCGATGTCTCTCACGAACTCGGACGGCAACGCTCGTCGCTCGATCATCTCGAGGAAACAGCGCTTGGGATGGATGCTCGAGAACACCATGTCAGAAGAGAGCTCTTCGCCGCCCTCGAGGACGACTCCCGTGACCCGGCCCCCATCTTCGAGTATTCGTGAGACCTTCGCCTCGGTGCGCACTGCGGCGCCGAAGGACTCGGCCGCATCCCTGACCGCTTGGGACAGCGCCCCCATGCCGCCCTCCGGGAAGCCCCAGCTGCCGAGGCGGCCGTCGCCCACATCTCCGATCGAGTGATGCGCCATCACATACGCGGTGCCCGGTTCGCACGGCCCAGCCCAGGTACCGATGATTCCGTTGATCGCATGCGCGGCCTTTATCTGAGGCGACTCGAACCAGTCGTCGAGGAGATCGGCGATACTCATCGTCATGAGCCTGGTGACATCCGCAGTCGATCGAACGTCGAGACCGCGCATGCCCCATACCAGCCGCAACTGATCGATCAGGTCCTTGGGTTTGGCCGAGCCCACCGAAGGTGGCACGCGCATGAGCAGGGGGCCGAGGATGTCGGCCAACCCCGCGATCCAGGCATCCCACTTGGGCTGGGCCTCGGCGTCTTTGTTCGAGAACTTTTTTATCTGTTCGATGTCGTGACCAGAGCTGTTGCCAAACATCTTGAGCGAACGCCCGTCGGGAAAGGCGAGGTAGTAGGACTCCATGGGAAAGACCTTGTATCCGTGGCGCGCCAGGTCGAGGTCCTTGACGATCGTGTCGGGCATGAGGCTCATAACGTAGGAAAGGGTTGTGACTTTGAGCTCAGGCGCCTCCGGCCACGGGCTGTCGGTGGCTGCCGCTCCTCCGGTTTTGTGGCGCCCTTCCAGCACCAGCGGACGAAGCCCGGCACGCGCCAGGTAGGCGGCTGCTACGAGCCCGTTGTGACCTCCGCCGACTATGAGTGCGTCGAAGGATCTCATTGCGCCACCCGCAACCGCGTGCCGCTCGGGCTGCCTCCGAGGTAGCTGCGCGCCACCATCGTCATGAAGTCGTGCACCGCGTCCTCGGCTGGAGCTAGAGGGCCTTGGCGGTAGCCGCGCGACGCGGCGCCGCGTGTTACCGCTTCACACGCGCCCCAATCCTCCTGATTGGTTATGTCCCAGAATTCCACCGCGTAGGAGGGATCGAAGTCGTCGCGGGCGGTTGCTTCTACAGGGAAGAGCCATTCGCACTCGATGCGGCTCTGCGAGGCGGACAGCGGCTCGATCCGATGGGTCATTACATAATCGGGATGGGGGCTCAGTAAGAGGTTCGGGAAGTAGCCGAAGTAGAGTACCTGGCGCAGCTGCTGCGTATCGAGGCCCGGGATCTGTACGCCGAAGCTCTTGCCGGTGAGCGACATCGTCTCGGCGTGATCCATCAGGTCCATGGTCCCGCCCGCCCATGCGCCTTCGGGGGCAACGTTCAGGCCCGAGTCCGGAGGCGTGACGCGGCAAAGCTCGGGGTGGATCTGCGGACAGTGATAGCACTCGTGATAGTTCTCGACGATGATCTTCCAGTTTGCCTCGACCACATATTCATGGTGTGCAAGACATTCGAGCCGCTCGGGCTGATAGGGGGCGATGTACTCAGACAGATTGCCGACGTGCTCCTCGAAAGCTCCGGCATCCCCAGAAGGGTTAACAAAAACCCACCCGTGCCACTCGGCGACCGGCACATCGACTAGGGGATAGTCGGACCGGTCGAAGCCCTTGCGCGGCCCGAAATGGGGCGCGCCTTTGAGGCGCCCGTCGAGCCCGTAGACCCAGGCGTGGTAGGGGCACTTGATCACCATGGAATTTGCACAGGCTCCTTCTACCGCGAGCTCGTGCCCGCGATGGCGGCAGACGTTGAAGAAGCCCTTTAGAGCCCCATCCTCGCCCCGCACCAGCAGGACGCTTTCGGATCCGATGCGCACCGCCCTGCGGTCACCGGGAGAGCCGAGGTCACTCGCCCGGCCTACACATGTCCACGACCCCTCGAAGAAGTTGGCGCGCTCCCACTCGAAGACATCTTGGGAGGAGTAAGCCTCTTGAGGCAGGGAGTAGCCTGCGCCGGTGGGGCCGAGCGTCCTAAGCAGCGCCTCGCGCGCGATCGGAGCGGTAGTCGTACTCATCTCGCACTCGCCTTCGTAAAGTGGTGGAAAATGGCTGGTGGACGCCCCTCGCGAGTCGTTGCATAGGGCCCCCGTACCAGTACGATCATACAAGCCCGTATTTGGTGGGCGGGCGGGGGCACAAAACGGCCCAGGCACAGAAGTGGCGTAGAGCATAAGGGGGAGGGAAGACATGCGGCATCCCAGAGAGTGGTCTCCTGTAGGCATGGACCGCCGTACCTTCTTGCAGCGTTCGGCGGTGTGGGGAGCGCTGGCTTCGGCCTCCGGACTGCTGGCCGCCTGCGGCGGCGGTGCCGGCAGCGAAGGGGGCCCGGCTGGGCTCAAGCTCGCCAGCCCCTCCGACCCTCAGACAATTGGTTTGAGCGAGGACAACTCCGCCATCAAGTCGGGGCTCGAGCCCGAGGCCGGTCCCTTAAAGATCTACAACTGGTCCGATTACATCTGGCCGCGGGTGGTGAAGGACTTCGCTCGCGAGTACGGGGTCGAGTACGAGATCACCAGCTTCTACAACATGTCGGAGGCGGTCAACAAGCTTCGGACCGGCCGGGTCGACTTCGACGTCTTCTTTCCCACCGCCGACGTCGTGCCGAAGCTCGCCGCCGCCAAGCTGCTGCAGCCGGTCAATCACGACTATCTCGGAAACCTGAAGGCCAACGTGTGGCCCGAGCTGGCGGATCCCTGGTACGACAAGGGCGCTCGTTACACGGTGCCCTACACCGTCTACACCACGGGTATCGCATGGCGCACCGACATGGTTTCAGAGGATGTCGCGGCGCTGGAGAATCCCTACGAGATGTTTTGGAACGAGAAGTACGTGGGCAAGGTGGGGATCTACGACGACTACCGAGAAGCAATGTCGATGGTCATGCTCAAGAACGGCGTTTCGGACGTCAATACCGGCAGCCCCAAGGTCATTGCCCAAGTAAAGAAAGAGCTTATCGAGCTATCGCACGCCGTCAACGTCAAGACTACGATCGACGGCGCCTATTCTCGTCTGCCGGAGGGCATATTCGCGCTGCATCAGTCGTGGTCCGGTGACATCGTAGCCGGGCCCTACTACATGCCGGGCAAGTCCTATGGCGACCCCGACGGCGTCCTCCAGTACTGGTGGCCCAAAGACGGCGCCATCGGCAGCGACATGATTGCGATCCCCACCGGCGCTAAGAATCCGGTCCTGGCGCATCACTTCCTGAACTTCATGCTCGAGAACAAGTACGCACTCAAGAACTTCTCCTGGGTCGGCTACCAGCCGCCGCTGAAGTCGCTCAAACCCTCGAAGCTTGTGTCAGACGGCTACGTGGTCCCAAACCTCAAGCCGGCGATTGTGGAGAAGCCGAACTTCTCGACCGGAGTTGTCCAGACCGCGCTGCCGCCTGCCGTCGACCGGCGCTACCAAGACGCGTGGTCCGACTTCAAGTCCGGAGCTTAGGTGCACCTCCCCGTCAGTACGGTCGCATTCGAACGCCCCTGCATCCCCGCTAGCGTCGTTGCTCGTCGCTCACGTACCTTCCAGGTACGCAGCGCTCCTCGCGCCTTGCTATCGGGGCGCAGTGACGCTCTCGGTGCTGACCGTATTTCCGGCGCGGAGCACTAAGGCGGCCGCCACCTCAGAGGTTAATATTAGCAAGAGCGGGGGGCGGGTCGGGCTCCCGCGCTGGTTCTGGCCCTCATTCGCAGCGCCCGGGCTCGGCTGGCTCGTGCTGCTGTTCTTGGTCCCGATCTACGCGGTGCTGGCCGTTGCGATGAGTACCCGGCTCGATCCCATCTTCGCCACACCCGTGCCCGAGTGGAACCCCGTGCAATGGGATCCGGGCGCGCTGGCCGACGCATGGAGCCCTCAGCTCGGCACTGTGCTGGTAAGAACCTTCATTTACGTGGGTTTGGCAGGCAGCTTGAGTCTGCTGATTGGTTATCCCGTCGCCTACTACGTCGCCCGCCATGGGGGCAAGCTCAAGGCGTTGCTGCTGGTTCTGATCATCGCACCGTTCTGGATCAGCTATCTGATGCGGATGTTGTCGTGGGTCAACCTGCTGCAACCCAACGGATATGTGAACCGGATCCTGATGGCTCTCGGCATTCTGCAAGAGCCGCGCGGCTGGCTCGATGGTGACCCCCTCACCGTGATCCTGGGCCTCGTCTACGGCTATATCCCGTTCTTGATCCTGCCCCTGTTCGCCTCGCTCGACCGCATCGATCGCAGTCTCTTGGAGGCGGCGCGCGATCTCGGTGCCAGCCCGGTGCGGGCGTTTGCCAGCGTCACGCTGCCTCTTAGCAAACAAGGAATCCTCGCCGGCTCTGTCATCATCCTGCTGCCGATGTTCGGCGACTACTACACTCCCGATTTGCTTTCGGGAGCAACGCGCACAACTATGTTCGGCAACCAGATCTATTTCTTTCTGAACAACGGCACGGGTGGCAACAAGGGTGCCGCCATGGTCGTGATCCTGAGCGCGATCGTCAGCGTGCTGATGTTCTATTACCTCTACACGGTATCTCGCGCGGCCAAGGAGGCCAGGTGAGCTCCCTAGCAGAGCGGACTTCGACGGGGGAACAGACGTCGAGCCTGCGGCTTGCCAGAGCGTGGTTCTCCAATCCGTGGGCGCGTCCGCGCTTTCTCCCTGTGGTGACGTGGCTGTACGTCCTGTGGTCGATCGTTCCGATGATCATCGCGATCCAGTTCTCATTCAACGCGGGTCGCTCGCGCAGCACGTGGCAGGGGTTCTCGCTTCGCTGGTACCTGGACGACCCGGACCTCTCGTTGCTTCACAACCCCCTGCTCCGCTCGGCCCTGGGCCAGAGTCTCAAGCTGGCGCTGTTCACCATGGTGATTGCAACGCCTATCGGAGTGGCCTTGGCCCTCGGCTTGGCGCGCTGGAGGGGCCGTGGCTCAGGGGCCGGCAACTTCCTCATGCTCTTTCCTCTGGTGACGCCCGAGCTTGTCATGGGCTCGGCCCTGTTCATCGTGTTCACGACGCTGCTGACGTTCGTCGGTCTCGGCACCCCCGCGCAGCTCCTCGGGCATGTGACGTTCTCGATCTCCTATGTCGTGATCGTGGTGCGCGGCCGCCTGTTCGCCATCGGCAAGGAGTTCGAGGAGGCGGCGATGGACCTCGGTGCGTCTCCGGTGCAGGCATTGCGCTTGATCCTGCTTCCGATGCTGGCCCCGGCCGTGTTCGCCGCGCTGATGATCGTTTTCGCCATCTCGATCGATGACTTCGTCATAAGCCAGTTCCTCAAGGGAGGCGCAAACTCGGAGACTGTGCCGATCCTGATCTACTCGAACGTGAGGGCCGCACCGACGCCGGCCCTGAATGCGCTCGCTACCATAATGCTCATGTTCTCGATGCTCGCCATCGCTATGGCCATCTTGTTTCACCGGCGCTTCGCGCCGGGGGGCCCAAAGGGACAACCTGGGGAGTCGGCGGTGAGGGACTTCGCCCGCCTCGAGATCTGAGCCACTAAAGTCGCCGAGTGGTCAGGAGATGACCATATAGATCATCTGGCCACCACTCGGCAAATTGGCGCTCAGCTCAGGACCCGCAGCGCCTCCGTCGGCAGGCACACGCTTACCGGTGCGCCGGATTGATACGAGACGGCGGCGCCCTCGTTCGGGACCACGACCTGAATCCTCTGCCCCGGGGCCAGGTTCACGATGATCTGCGTTGCGTTTCCCAGGTAGACCGTGCGCTCGACCATGCCCGGTATCACATTGGGCCCGGCATGAGAATGGGGGCCGAGCCTGATGCGTTCGGGCCGGATTGTGAGCTTGACCTCGCCGCGGGCGTCGATCGATCCTTCTGCTGCGCGCAGCTCGAACTCACCCAGTGCGACTCGGCCCGATCCCTCACAGCGCGCGTCCATGAGGTTCGACACACCCAGGAAGTCCGCCACATATGCGGTCTGTGGTGCCTCATAGATCTCTCTGGGGGAACCGGTCTGCTCGACGCGTCCGTCGGACATCACCGCGATGCGGTCGGACATCGTGAGCGCTTCTTCCTGGTCGTGCGTTACGTAGACGAACGTGATCCCAATCTCCTCCTGCAGCGCCTTTAACTCGATTTGCAGTGCCTTTCTTAGTTTGGCGTCGAGCGCGCCCAAGGGCTCGTCGAGCAATAGCGCCGCAGGGCTCAGGATGAGCGCGCGTGCGAGCGCAACGCGCTGCTGCTGGCCACCGGACAGCTGTGAGGGCTTGCGCTTCTCGAACCCGTTCAGCCTCACGAGGTCCAGTGCCTCCAGGGCCCGGCGACGTGCATCCGCCTTCGGCACGCTCTTGAAACGCAAGCCAAAGGCAACGTTGTCGATGACATTCAGATGGGGGAACAGCGCGTAGCTCTGAAAGACGGTGTTGACATTGCGTTTGTGGGGTGGGGTGTGCGCCATGTCCACTCCGTCCAACAAGACCTGGCCCGAGGTCGGCTGCTCGAAGCCGGCGATCAGCCGCAGCGTCGTGGTCTTGCCGCAGCCCGAGGGACCGAGCAGCGAATAGAACTCGCCGGGCTCTATCTCGGTATTGACGCCCTCGACTGCGACGACGTCCGCGAAGCGTTTGACGAGATCGACGAGCTTTATGCCCCCACTGGTGCTCACGCCCGCAGCGCCTCCGCGAAGCGCTCGAAGTTCAAGATGAAGCGGTCCGCGTCTGAGGCGTCGTGCTGAGCCGAGAACGAGAACTGCTCCGCCTTACCCCATGGAGGCAGGAACACGCCGCCGTTGTGCTGAAGGAGCCAGTGGCAGTGGCTGAAGCGGTCGTCGATCGCGAGGAAGTCACGGTAGTTGCGCACCGGGTCATGCGTAAACGTGATGCAGCCCTTGGAGCCCACTGCGACCACATGCGCCTGGAGCCCGCAGCGTGCGATGATGTCGGTGCAAGAGTCGACCACCTGTGCGCGCAGCTCGTCCCAGCGCTCATAGACATCGGTCGTCAGCACCCGGGTGAGCGCGGCGCGGGAGGCTGCCATCGTCAGCGGGTTGCCGTTGAAGGTCCCCACCTGCTCGTAGCGGCCGTCTGCGATGAGCCCCATCACTTCAGCGCTGCCGCCGAGGGCGCCGCACGGCAGTCCGCCTCCCAATGATTTGGCGAGGCAGATGATGTCCGGGGTGACTCCGAACAGCTTGGTGCCACCTCCGGGGCCGGTGGTGAATCCGGTCTTGACCTCGTCGAAGGCGAGCAGGACGCCGTGACGGCGGGTGATCTCGCGCACGCCTTCGAGGTAGCCCTCTTCAGGCAGGATGATGCCGGCCCCCATCATGATCGGCTCCATGATGAGACCCGCGATCTCTTTCGCTCGTTGTGCCAGCAGCCGTTCGAGCGCTTCGAGGTTGTTGAACGGGACTACCAGAGTGAGGTCGAGCAGCGCGCGCGGCAGCCCAGAACCTGCGGCCGGGCTAGAGGGATGTTCCACCGGCCCGATCTCGTCCTCAGAGCTGGCGACCGAAACCATGGCGGAGTCGTGATGACCATGATAGGCGCCCTCGATCTTGACGATGCAGTCCTTGCCCATTGCCGCTCTCATGAGATGAAAGGCGTCCATGGTTGCCTCTGTGCCCGAGTTACCGAAGCGCCACTGGGGGAGGCCGAAGCGGGCGACGAGCTCTTCGGCGACCACGATCGAGTCCTCGGTGGGTTGCGCGAAGTGAGTTCCTTGCGCAACTCGCTCGGATACGGCCGTAACTATCTCGGGATGAGCGTGGCCCACGGCCATGGCGCCGTAGCCACCGTGGAAGTCTGAGTACTCGTTGTCGTCCGCGTCGTAGACCTTGGAGCCCTTTGCATGGCTGAGCCACACGACCTGCGGACGCGCTATTTGCCAGTTGGAAGTCACGCCTCCGGCGAGGCTTTTGCGAGCGCGCCCGAGCAGCTCGGAGGAGCGCGGCTGGCGTTCAAGGAAAATTGCTTCCTGTTCCTCGATGAGAGCGTCAAGGCGGGTGGTGGGCTTGATGTCGGTCGTCACCGTTGCTCCTCTCCCAGGATTGCACTCAGCCCTCTCTTGAAGAGCTGGTCTGCTGTGATGATCCGCTGGATCTCGGAGGTTCCTTCCCAGATGCGATCCACTCGTAGCTCGCGATAGAAGCGCTCGGCGACGTTCTCGCGCATATAGCCGCGGCCCCCGAAGATCTGCACGGCCCGGTCCGCTACCCGGTTGGCCATCTCTGAGGCATAAAGCTTCGCCATGCTACACTGAGCATGCTGCGTCTTGACGTTCATGCCCTCGTCGATGGCCTGAGCGAGCGCGTAGGTCATAAGCTGTGCCGCCCATAGCTCGGTGGCGGAGTCTGCCAGCATGAACGAGATTGCCTGATGCTCGGACAGCAATTTGCCAGAGGCGACGCGTTGCTGCGCGAACGCGCTCGCCTCGTCGATGAGCCGGCGTGCCGCCCCGCATCATCGTGCTGCGATCATCAGGCGCTCGTAACGAAACCACTCGTAGGCAAAGCGCATGCCGTCGCCTTCATCACCGATCAAGTGTTCCCTTGGCACGCGCACGCTCTCGAAAGAGACGATCGGATGGTGGGCCGCGTAAGTGTGCATATAGGCCGGGGTTCTGACGACGCTGATTCCAGGATTGTCGAGGTCCGAAACGAGCAAAGCATGGCTGCCGTCTGGGAGCTTGCCCTGGAAGAAGACGTGATCGGCGTGATTGAACGAAGTCACATGCCACTTGACTCCATCGAGCACGTAGGAGTCGCCGTCCTTGGTCACCGTTGCTTGAATGGCGTCGACATCCGATCCCGCCAGCTCCTCGGTGATCGCGTAGCATTCCTTTCGCTCGCCGCGAATTGCGGGAAGCACCCAAGTGTTCATCTGGTGTTCGGTTGCGACTTTGGGCAGCCACGAGGCCGGAGCGTCGAACACCCACCCGAGCGCGTTGGTGGCGCGCCCCGCCTGCTCGGACACGAGGACCTGTTGAAAACAACTGAGTCCCGCACCCCCGAGCTTGGCCTCGATGTTGAAGGCCCGAAGGCCCATCTCCTTGATCCGTGCTTTCTGAGCTGCCTTGACCCCTTCGGGCAGACGGCCCTCGTTCATCTCGGCCTCGATCTCGTGGGGGATGAGCTCCTCATCGACGAAGGCGCGCGCCTTGGCCTGGATGGCGAGGTTCTCTTCGGTCATATATCTGCTCATGGTCTCTCCTGTAAGGTCCGCGGACTTAAGAGGATAGCCAGGGGGTCATGCTCGTCCGTTCGCGTTACTCATTGGTGATGGCTACGTTGTTCTGTGGCTATGCCAGCTTCGGCACCTTCTGGGGTGTCTGGGCCGTGGTGTTTGGCGACTTCCTCGACCTCCATAGCCTGACGGAAGGCGGTGCCAGCCTGTTTCTGGCGGCGCTCAGCGTTACCTCGATCTCGACGATGACGGTCGTGGCGCCGAGCCTGGTGAAGCTGCCGCGCCGGATCTCGGTGGCTCTTGCCCTGGTGCTGAACGGAGTGGCTGTGCTTCTCCTGGGCGTCGCTCCCCGCGGCTGGCTCCTGGCAGCCTTCGTGCTCACCGGCGTGGGAACCGGTCTTATCGATGTGTTCATGAGCCTTGCCGGCCAGCAGCTCGAGGTGTCTGAGGGCAAACCCGTGCTCCAGTGGGTGCACGCCGGCTACAGCGCAGGGGCGGCGGTGGGAGCACTGGGAGCCGCCTTCCTTCTCCAGTCGGGGTTCGAGCCGTGGCTTGCGATCGCAGCGACCGCAGCGCTGCAGGTCTCGGCGGGGGTTGCAAGCTTCTTCATCAGCGACTGGCCCGAAACCCCAGCGCAGCCGGCTCGCGCTCCCCGGCTGTCGCTGTCCGTATTCGTGGCCGCGCCTGCGCTGCTGTTGCCGAGCGTGGTGCTGCTGGCCGCCTTCTTCATCGAAGGGAGCATGGACGTCTGGTCGGTGCTCTATCTCAGGCGCACATTGGGAGCCTCGGTGACCACGGGCGCATTCGGATTCGCCGCCTTCGCGACCGCGTCCGCGGTGGGGCGGGTGTTCGCGGCCCGAGTGCTGTTCGGCCTCGGCTACCGGCGCACGTTGCTGGTGTCAGGCCTCAGCTCGATGGCGGCCGGGGCGGTCGCCATTCTGACGACCAGCCCGGTCGTCGCGGGCGGTGCGTTCCTGGTGTTGGGCTTCACGGTCTCGGCCGCGGCCCCCGCCGCGTTTGGGCTCGGAACGGCCGGCCGGCAGGACGCCGGGGTGGTGATCGCGGCCATGACCACGGTGGGCTACGGCGGCTTCGTGCTCGGCCCGCCCATCTCCGGATGGCTGGCCGCGAGCTTCGGGCTGCGGGCCACGATGGCCCTGGTGGTCGCCTCCACGATGGGCATCGCCGCCGGGGCCCTGTTCCACAGGCCGGCCCCGGCCCCCGACCAACTTTGAGCCCCCAACCACCTCCCACGTGGTCCCGGCCACAAAGTTCAGTTCCTTCCGGCTTTTCTTGCTAGTAGTTGTGGCGCGCGCCACAAGCGGCCTCTCGCTACCGGGAGTTTGCTGGGGGCCATGGTCACTGTTGCCGTCGCCACCGGGCCATCCTTAGTCCGCTGCGCGGCGTTGATGGGCAAGCAGCACGGAGTGATAACACGCGCGCAGGCTCTCAAAGCGGGGCTCTCCCGGCGGCAGATTGATCATCTCCTGGGGACCGGAATGTGGCTAAGACTCCACAGGGGCGTCTACGCGACAATCGAGTCTCCCTCCGGTTGGCACCAAAGGGCTATGGCCGCTTGCCTGTGGGCCGGTCCCGGCGCCGCGGTCTCGCACCGGAGCGCCGGCCTTCTGTGGAAACTCCCGGGAATCGTGAGCCCTTTCGTGGAAATCACCACCACTCGATCACTCCGCGGCCCCGGCGTGGTTGTGCATCGTTCGGAACCGTTGTCAAGGGACGAGCTCGCAAGGATCGCCGGCTTCCCGGTCACCGCCGTAGAGCGCACTCTGCTGAGCCTGTCGGCCGTGGTGCACCCTTACCGGTTCGAGGTCGCGTTGGACGACGCCTTGCGAAGGGGACTCACCTCCCTGGAACGTCTCCAGTTGGACGTCGAGGCGCCGGTTCGTGGCCGGGCGGGAGCCGCAGTCTTCAGGAAAAGCCTTGAGAGTTACCGGCACTCGCCTCTCGAGAGTCCGCTCGAGAGGCGCTTTCTGCGGATGCTGCGCGCCGCTGGGTTGCCGGAGCCCGAGGCCCAATACGAGATCCACACCGCCGGCCGGCTCGTCGCAAGGGTCGATTTCGCCTACCCAGGGTTGCTCTTGGCCATCGAAGTCGACGGCTACCGATGGCATTCGGGCAAACATCATTTGGACAGAGACAGGGACCGCCGGAATGACCTCACCGAGTTGCGATGGAGGATCCTGCACGTCACACACGAGGCCATGTCGGGCCCGGAGCCGCGAGCGATAGACCTGGTGCGGAGGGCGCTCAGCTCGGGATGGGCGCCTCCTCCCTGAACTTTGAGCCCCCAACCACCTCCCAGGTGGTCTCGGCCACAAAGTTCGGCCCCACCCC
>Ga0075530_1000325_pt1 | contig 22292 bp, 26 predicted proteins | sample NGEPerD_2_FD_75101 | JGI IMG/M metagenome (GOLD analysis project Ga0075530, IMG submission 75101) | Arctic peat soil microbial communities from the Barrow Environmental Observatory site, Barrow, Alaska, USA - NGEE PermafrostL1-D | ecosystem: Environmental > Terrestrial > Soil > Wetlands > Peat ... | reverse complement strand
TCCGGTGGTTTGGGCTCCCCGCCTGCACGGCGAGCCCGGAGGGCCAAACCTCCATCACTGGCACAGCACAGGTTTGTGCTGGCGACCTCCTACATCACCACCACGCTCCTTTCATGGACACACGACCTGCAGGAACGCCCCTTCCGGGTTTCCGGGAGGGGCGTTCGCTGTTCGATGCGCTCAGTTGTGGTCTCAAATGCGCTTCCAATGCCGAGTTCGACTCGCGACGGATCGCGTCACGAAGCCCGAGCCTCGCTTCTCACGGGCAGCGGCAAGCGCGAACAGAGCAGCGCGTTCTTCCGCCAAGTCACGAAGGGCCCCAGGACGCAGGGAGCGCTGAGGTTGCGAACTTGCGCGTCCTCCTGGTCGTCGATCCCGACGCTCACCTGACGACGACCATAGCCGGGATTACCACGACGACGAAGCCCCGGCAAGTGGCGGGGCTTCGCTATACGGGGGTGCTCAGAGTGGCGAACTTGTCACACCGAACTGAGTGCTCACGCTCTTGAATCCAGTACGCGCAGACGACGACTTGCCCATCGCCGTGCTCCGTGCCAGGGACCCGCCCGAACCACAGGTTCTCGAACCCCGACTCTCGCGTGACGCCCTCGTACGGTATCTCCTGTCGCGTGAAGATCCAGTTCAGGACAGCGAGTCGAAGGGCTTGGCCAGGATTCTCTTGGTCAACCCACTCATCAAGCGCGGCGAGGAAGTCCTTGAGTTCGTAGGGAGTCACCCGAGAAGTTCAGCGCGACGCGCGGCAAGGTCGTCCAGCGAATCCACGGTGGAGGGTCGGCCCCACCTATCGGACGCGTCGGACAGCATCACTCTGAGGAGCTGAGCGTCTAGCGGTGGGAACGCCTCATCATCTTCGTCCGCGACCTGCGAGAAGTAGTCACGAATACTGTCAGTGGAGATTCGCACACTCGTCCCTGACCCACGCTGTTCGTTGGCGCGCTGCCACGGCAACTCGCCGTGTGACAGACGGATCAGGTCTCGCGCGGTCAAGCCTCCATAACGGCTCATCACGTATCCGAGGGTGTTGAGTTCGGCCTCGTCCAACTCCCCGTCGTGGATGGGCGCTCCCTCCCCGTTGTGGTCGTGCCACCACAACGTGCCCACGACCGGACCCATGTCCCACGCAGAGATGGTTTCGCTGAACAGCGGTCGACCAAAGGTCGCCAAGTGGTGCCCCTGCACGTAGTAGAGGAGTTTGTGGACCTTCACGTGCCCGACGCTCGGAAGTCGTCGGCGAATCTCGTCCGCTACGGCGTGCACCGACTTAGCCATGACCAACATGCTAGGTGGCAGGGATCAAGAGTTGGAAGAGGCGCGCTGGGAGAATTTCGAACATGTGTTCGATCTCGCTTGGGTTTGTTACGCCTCACATCACACGGTGGAAGCTACGCACCCTGGACGCCCAACCAGCGGGTCGGATGGCGGCACCCTTCCGCGGTCGAACTGCGGGCCTGTCGCGCTCAACCGGCGTGGTTCCGGTCTCCGACCCACGCCGACCAGCGCCCGAAAAGTGGAAGGTCGGCGGTTCGACCCCGCCCCTGCCCACAACGGCGAAAGCCGCAATCCGTCAGGGTGGCGGCTTTTCGTTGTCCGCCCGTCGGGGAAGCAAGCTGAGCACTGCGGTGGTCTAGGCGAGACTGACCCGGGCGCCCCTCGGATTGCCTACGGGTTCCTTCCGCCCACAATGGTCTGACGTCGTAACCCCACTCTCCTCGGGATCCCTCATGCTGCTCCGCGCGCTCGTCACGAGCCTGCTCGCCCTGGTCATCTCTACGCTCACCGTTGTCAGCCCCACTGCCACCGAGGCGAGCCTCACCCGAGTGACCTCGATGCGCCCGGACTCCGTGACCGGAGAAGTCTCCCGGGTGCGCGTCGTGCACCTGCACCGACCGGCCGCCACGGTTGCCGCTACTGGCGCGGGAACCCGCGCGCCGTGGTGAGGCTCGCGTTCTCCGTAGATGGGAAGAACTACGGGGCCGAGCAGTCTGCCGGACGGGACGAGATCGGCGGTGCGCGCAAGGACGGCACCACTTACGGCGCAATCCACTCAGCCCGAGGGGCGGTGGCGTCCGGGTTACCACGGATCGGCCGATCGCAAGGCTGACCGTGCTAGGTCTCTCGGGAGGGTCGACCACGACCCGAATCGCGACCGCGAGGAGCGCAGTGGGCCCGACGTCGCCTGCCGCGGCGGCCACCACCGAGCCGACGGTCGTGTCGCGCGGCACGTGGGGCGCGGACCCGGCGTACATGACCTGGGTGCCGCAGTTCTTCGACACCAAGAAACTGGTCGTGCACCACACGGACACCAGCGACGACTACACCGACCGCGCGGGGGCCGAGGCCCAGATCCGGTCGATCTACTACTACCACTCGGTCACCCAGGGCTGGGGCGACATCGGGTACAACTTCCTGATCGACAAGTTCGGCAACATCTACGAGGGTCGATACTCGCGCGACTACGCCGGCGGCAACCCCACCGGCGACGACGCGTCCGGGCTCGGTGTGACCGGCGCTCACACGAGCGGCTGGAACTCCGGCACAGTCGGCGTGGCCCTGCTGGGCACGCTCACGACGCACGATGCGACTCCGGCCGCACGCCAGGCGCTCGAGCGTCTCCTCGCGTGGGAGGCCAGCCGTAACGGGATCGATCCGCAAGCCACCCAGCCGTTCGTCAACCCGGTGAGCGGCGCAACAAGGACCACGGCGAACATCGCCGGGCACCGCGACTACGTGGCCACCGCCTGTCCGGGCGACACCTTCTACCCGACGCTTCCCGCGATGCGCGCCGGGACCGCTGCCCTGATCACGGGTACGCCGGCCCCCGACACCACCGCCCCCACAGCACCGACTGGCCTCAAGGCCACGGCCGGGACCACCTAGGTGAAGCTGTCGTGGAGCCGCGCCACGGACAACGTCGGCATCGCGCGCTACCAGGTGTGGCGCAGCAAGAACTCGACCTCCGGCTTCAGCCAGGTGGGAACGACAACCGGGGATACGTTCACGAGCGGCTCGCTGGCACGACGGACCACGTACTGGTTCAAGGTGCAGGCTGTGGATGGCGCCGGCAACATCGGCCAGTTCGGCACGACCGTGTCCGCAAGAACCACCTGAGGGTTGCCCCGGCATCACTCGTCACTCGGACTGGGGAACCACCGGATTGTCACCCAGGTGTCCCGTGCGCCCAGTGACGCGACATGTCGACCCGCCTTGGGATTCGCCGTTCCCGAGGTCAGCTCACGCGCTCGCCGAGGTAGGTGAGCACAGCCAGCACGCGTCGGTGCTCCTCGCCGTTCGCCAGCAGTCCGAGCTTGGTCAATATGCTGCCGACGTGGGTCTCGATGGTGCGCTCGTTGAGGAAGAGCCGCCGGGCGATGCCCACGTTGGTCAGGCCCTCGGCCATCAGCCCGAGCACCTCGCGCTCGCGAGTGTCAGCGCAGCGGGGGTGGTCGGCTGACCGAGGAGCCGGCCGACCACCTCGGGGTCGAGCGCGGAGCCGCCCGCCGCGACCCGGTTCAGCGCGTCCAGGAACTCATCGACATCGAGCACCCGGTCTTTGAGCAGGTAGCCGAAACCACCACTGCTCACCAGCTCGACTGAGTGCTTGGTCTCCACATGCTGGGAGAGCAGCACGATGGCGACGCCAGGATCGGTCTGCCGGATGCGGCGCGCGGCACGGGCCCCGTCGTCGGTGAGGTCCGGTGGCATGCGTACGTCGATGATGGCGAGATCGGGCTGCGTCTCGGTCACCACGTCGAGGAGTGTCTCGGCGTCCGGCGCGCGGCCGACGATGTCGTGACCCGCATCGACCAGCAGGCTGGCCAGCCCCTCGCGGAACAGCGCCGAGTCCTCGCCGATCACGATCCGCACGGCAGCACCGCCTCGATCGTCGTACCCGTTCCGACGGGACTGGTCATCACCAGCGACCCACCGATGGCCGCGACCCTGTCGGCGAGACCGGCCAATCCCGAACCGGTGCGAGGAGCCGCACCGCCGACGCCGTCATCCTGCACCTTCACCTCGACGCAGGTGCTGCTCTGGGCAACCCTGACGTTGATGGCGCTCGCGTCGGCGTACTTGGCTGCATTGGTGATCGCCTCGGCAGCCACGAAGTAGGCAGTCGTCGCGACGTCATCGTCGAGCGGGTCGGGCACCACGTCGAGGTGCACCGGGATCGGCAGCTTGCCGGTGAGCGCGGACAACGCCGCGTGCAGGCCGTCGTCCAGACTCGTCGGCCGGAGCCCGTGAGCGATCGCCCGTAGCTCGGCGATGGCGGTGGCAAGCTCGGCGACACCCTGGTCGAGCAGCTCGTCCACGTCGACCCCGCCCTGGGGCAGACGACGTTGGGCCAGCCGCAACGCCATCCCCAGGGACACCAGACGTTGCTGGGCACCGTCGTGGAGGTCCCGCTCCAGACGACGTCGCTCGGCGTCGCCGACCTGGATCAGCCGGGTACGGCTCGCCTCGACCTCACGCAGTGCGCCCGCAAGCTCCGCGCGCAGCCGGGTCACCTCGATGAGGCTGGCGCAGGCCGACGCCACCACTCGCAGGACGCCTGGGCCGGTGGTCTCGGATCCGCTGAGCACCCCGATCTGGACCCCTCCCAGGGTCACCGGCACCAGACCGTGGTCGGGCACCGGGAGGCCGGACGCATCGACGAACCCGGACGTCCCGGGCACCAGCATCCCCACGCGCAGCTGCGGGTCGCGCAGCGCCGTACGCAGCACCGACTCGAGCTCCTCGGGCTGTGCACCCCGGGTGTGCACACGGGACTGCAGGTCCTCGATCGCCTGCAGCGCGGCCCGCCTCGGCGGGAACAGCCTGTGGTCCACCGTCCGGCGGAGCCGGGTGCGCAACGGGGCGAGCAACAGCGCACAGAGTGCCGTCGCGCCCGCAGCTGCCGGGGCCGAGTCACGGCCGAGCATGAGACCGAGAGCAAGGGCCATGACGGTGTACGTCGCGACCAGGACCACCACCACGACGACGTAGCTGATCGTGTCTGCCAGCACCCGGTCGACGTCGTACAGGTCGTGCCGCAACATCGCCACGGCCACGGAGACAGGCAGGGCGACCAGCGCAACCGCACCGAGGAAGCCGGCGACGATGTCGGTCCTGCCGGTGATGGCAATCTCGATGCCGCAGGCGACGGGGTACAGGGCGGCGGCGAAGCCGGCCAGCGACAACCACTTGAGCTGCAGGCGCACTCGTCCCGAGGATCGCCGGAACCGGGCGATCAGCGACACGCCGGCAGCAAGACCGAGGGCGACCAGGCCGAGGTTGCCCACGACACTGAGCAGTTCGACCGGCCAGGGATAGACACCCCAGGGTCGTGAAAGATCCTGCATCGGCTCGACGAACGGCTCTCTCGCCCAGGCGCCGGTCACGTGGGTTACCAGCGCCGTGCCGATGATGGCCCCGGGAACCGCACGCCAGCGTCTGCTCGGGAGATGACCGTCCGGGAAGTACAGCACAGCAGCGCGATGGCGGCGAACAGCCACCAGCCGCTCTCGTCGAGCACCGCCACGACCTTCGTGTTGAGGGGTACGACGGTGGGGTCGGCCAGCCAGCTGCGGTAGTACACATCGCGCCCGGCGAGAAAGACGATGTCGAATCCCACCCAGGCCAGCAGGACCCCCACGAGGGCGCCGCCGGCTCGGCGCGTGATGAGGATCCCCAGGATCGTGGTGAGCGATCCGATTGCGCTCAGCGTGGCGAAGATGATCGTGGTACTGGCACCGAGGTGCTGGGTTGCGAGCAGAACGGCGGTCACGGCCACGACCGCCAGGGTGACCCGGCGAGTCCGGCACCCACCAACCGTGAGCCTCGCATCCTCGAAGCCTAGATCCGCATGGCGGCGGGCGCCTCAGTACCAGCACCCAGACCTGGTTTCCGGGTTCGCCCCGATGCGCCGCACGACCCGTCACCGCTTCTCTGGAGTCCTCAGGCTCTCGGGGCCCCCGAAGAAAGGCTTGACAGACATGACTACCGACACCGCGACCACACCCGCCGCCACGGACACGACCGACTCCGCGACCAGGAGTCGGGTGGCCCTGCTCGCCATCGTGCTGGGAACAACCTCGATCCTGGCCATCGCGGGGCTGTTCTGGCCCAGCCCGGCGGGCGGTGGCGAGACCTACGCCTTCTCCGACATCGCCGGTCAGCGTGATCTCTGGTGGGGCTCCTCACCGCCGTGAGCGTCGGGGCCACGATCAGCGTCGCGTTGCAGGCTCTCGCGACGATGCTGCTCGTACGTCGTCGCGGCAGCACCTTGGCGACCGTCGGTGGCGTGCTGATGTGGCTCGGGATCACGATCCAGGGCGTCGCCGTCGCCATGTGGGCCGCGGCGTACTTCTTCCCGACGGACCCGTCCCTGGATGGATCGGGTCAGGCCGTCTTCGACGTGGTGAACAACGACATCGCCCACATCTTCGCCGTGCTGGTTTCCGGTGCCGCCCTCGCCCTTGCCGGCCAGGTGCTTCAGGCCGTCGGGCTGTTCCGCGCCAAGGTCGTGCCCGCGTGGGTGCCGTGGCTGTCGCTGGCTGTGGTCCTGACCTTCGTGATCCCCGGCAACGGGCTCGCCGGCCTGATCACCGCGGTCCCCATGGCTGCAGCGTCAGTCGCGATCGGCTACTTCGCCTGGCGCCGGGTCGCCTGACCTCTCTCTGCTAGAAGGAGACCGATCACGTCCCTGTGTCGGCCATCACCGAGACAGACACCAGGGCTCGCCGAGTCGCCACCCGTGCCCGCATCGGCGCCGTCTGCGCGGTGCTCGTCGTCACCGTCGCCACGCTTCCCGTCGGCCTGCGCCAGCTCGAGCTCGCGCCGAACGGCAAGGCCATGTTCGGCGTCGGCTCCGGCAAGCCCGCGATCGCCAGCGAGACGGCGAGCTCATGGACGCCTTCCTCGAAGTAGAAGTCCGTGGGGTTGTTGGGCCAGCCGCTGAGCTGCTCGGCGCCGGCTCGCCAGATGCCGGTCAGGGTGACCGGGGTGGCGCTGCCCTGCAGCACGCCGGACGTACAGCGGGGAGTCCACGGTCGTGACGAGAAGCACCATTGGACGTCGGGCACTGGTGGTTCTCGTCACGAACGGTCGTCCAGGCGCTGCTGGTGCTTCACGCCGTTGGCGTAGGTGCCGACCACCTGGTGCGAGGCGCCGTTGGTGATCGCGGAGATTCCCCGACGGCGCTGACCTCGGCCCAGGTCCAGCACCACAGGGCCGGCCAGACGCCCTGACGGTGATCCTCCGCAGACAAAACGGACCGGGTTGTGGGGCAGTCCCTGACGTTGTGGGGCGATACTTCGCTGTACAACGACCGGTTTCCCCGGCCGACCGGGGAAACCAGCATCCTGGGCAGCTCCTCGCCCGGCGCCCTTCCTTGGGCACGTATCTGAGGCCTACCTCTGCTGCTCTGCTCACCAAGGCGAAGTAGCCCACTTATCCCTTTTCTCCCTATTCCGCCACAAACTGGACATTGTCGGTCATAGTGGTCCTGGGAAACGACGGGGGTCGGCGCGGGAGGGTGTCATGAACATCAAGTCAGGATCCTCGGGTACAGATCGCAACGTTTTCGTACTGTCCGGTGGTGCGGCACGTGGCGCCGTACAGGTGGGCATGATGGAGGTGCTCCTCGAGCACGGCATCGTCCCCGACGCCCTGGTCGGCACCTCGGTCGGAGCGCTCAACGCGGCCTTCATGGGCTTTCGCGCCGACCACGCGAGGGTCCAGGAGCTGAAGACGCGGTGGCTCGAGCTCGGCACAAGGGACATCTTCCCCGGCGGGACCCTGACCTGCGTGGGACACCTGCTCCGCCAGCGCCCCTACCTGTTCTCCTCGGCTGCCCTGGCCCGCCTGATCGCTGCCTGGGTGCCCGTCAGGCACCTAGAGGACCTGGCCACCCCGGTGCGCGTGGTCACCACCCCGTTGGCCGGGAACAGCGCGGTCTACCACCGCCACGGCGAGCTCGACCAGCTGCTCCTCGCCTCGGCCGCGGTTCCCGCGGTCTTCGCCCCGGTGTCGCTGCCGGAAAGCTGCGGGTACCCCGGGCTGCACGTGGACGGCGGGGTCGCGGACCTCGTGCCGATCAGCGGGGCCGCCGACCTGGCTCCCACCCGGGTCTTCGTCCTCGACGCGAGCGTGCCGGCCCGGCTGCCCCGGGGACGCACCCCGATCGACGTGCTCGTTGCCAGCCTCGGCGTGGCGACGCGGGTCCGGCCCGAACCAGACCTCGGGGCAGGGGTCGCGGTTCACCGCATGACGACGCCGGACCTCGGTGCGAAGATGACCGACTTCTCCTACACCGCTCAGCACATCGCCGATGGGCGCGTAGCGGCGGAACTCGTCGTGGAGCAGATCGCGGATCCACAGCGGGTGCGAGTCGCGTAGACACAGCGGGTGCCGGTCGCGGAGACTGCCACCCCGCGTCGCTCCAGTGCCCGCATCTGGGACCGACCGCACCGGGCAGCCTGACGCAGGCTGCGCCGGTGCTGACCGCGTCCGGCATCGCAGCACGGGCCGGACAATCTGCTCCTTGGTCTGTGGGTCGGAGACCACCCGGCGCGATCCCCCGCTGCCTGTACGCCGAACCCGGCTGGAGCTCCTCGTCGGTCAGCAACGGCCAGACGTCCGGGAGAAAGGATGCTCCTTCGCGTCTTCGGCCTCTTTCGCCGCGAGGGCCTCGCGCGTCGGCTCCACAGTCGTCGCCTATCGTGGACCGAATGACGGCACCGCGATCCGTGGCCGCGGCGATCGTGGCCACCGCGGCCCTGCTGACCGCCACGGGGTGCCAGGCCACGCTCGATCCGGATCGCGAGGCGAAGCCGAAGGCCGCACCGTCGGCCACCTCGGCGCCGGCGGCCAACCCCTCATCGACCACGTCACCGTCACTGTCACTGTCACCACCGTCATTGGGGCCTGACGCCAAGGTCCGGGACCGGCTCCGGGCCCAGATCCGGGCGAGGAGCGCCAGGCGCCACGCGGCCCTCGCAGCCAGGCGAGCTGCCGGACCGGTCATCGCGATCTCGGTCGATGGCCTGAACCCGACTGCGCTGACCGAGCTCGGACCGGCTCGAGTGCCGACCTTCTTCGCCCTCATCCACGGCGGTGCCAGCACCCTGAACGCGCGACCGAGCTCGAGAGCACCGAGACGCTGCCGAACCACACCGGGATGCTCACCGGCCGCCCCGTCGAGGGTCCCAGTGGTCATCACCTCGACATCAACCTGGACCCCGGCCGGGTGACGGTAAGCTCACACGCAGGGCACACCATCGAGTCCGTCTTCGACGTCGTGCACCGGGCGGGCGGGACCACTGCGATGTATGCCAGCAAGGCCAAGTTCGCCCTCTACGAGCGCAGCTGGGGCCAGGCGATGGACCGAGCCGTCATCGACGAGGACAACGTCCGGCTGGTCGATCGACTCGTGGCCGACCTGGGGAGCCGGCCGGCGGACTTCAGCTTCGTGCACTTCTCCGCGCCTGACGAGGAGGGCCACGCGAGCCGGTTCATGGGTCCGGCGTACCTTCGCGCCGTCGAGCAGGTGGACCGGCTCCTGGGCCGGATCCGCGAGGTGGTGGCAGCAGCGCCTGCGCTCGACGGGCACACCAACCTGATAGTCACCGCCGACCACGGCGGGCGCGGGACGCACGGCCACTCCGCGGCGGCGAAGCCGGACGACTACCGGATCCCGTTCATCGTCTCCGGGCCTGCAGTCAGGCCGGGGAGCGACCTGTACGCCCTCAACGCCGACTACCGCGACCCGGGCGGCGGCCGGCCGTCGTACAGGGGGGAACAGTCCGTACGCAACGGGGACCTCGCCGACCTGGCGACCCGCTTGCTCGGCATGCCACCCGTGCCCGGCAGCGTCTTCGGCGTCCGGGACCAGCTGGATGTGAGATGAGCGTGAACGTACACGTCACCCGCGAGGGCCCGGTCACCACGTGACCGTCGACCGGCCCGAGGCCCGCAACGCCGTGGGCCGGCCGGCCGCGGAGGCGCTGGCCGACGCTTTCCGCGCCTTCGACGCCGACCCCGACGCTGCGGTCGCCGTACTCACCGAGGCCGGAGACAAGTTCTGCGCGGGGGGCTGACCTCAAGGCGGTCGGCTCGGATCGTGGCAACCGGGTCGAAGTTGACGGCGACGGGCCCATGGGACCAAGCCAGATGCGGCCGTCCAAGCCGGTCATCGCGGCGATGGAGGGGTACGCCGTCGCGGGCGGCCTCGAGCTGGCTGTGTGGGCCGACCTGCGTGTTGCCGCGGACGACGCGGTCCTGGGGGTGCTCTGCCGGCGCTGGTGGGTGCCACTTGATCGACGGCGGCACGGTCCGGCTGTCGCGGCGCATCGGAGAGTCCCGGGCGATGGACTGGTGCTGACGGGACGACCCGTCCCGGCGCAAGAGGCTCACGCGATGGGTCTGGTGAACCGGTTGAGCCGCCCCGGCGCAGCGTCGGAGACGGCTGCCGAGCCGGCCCGCGAGATCTCTGCCCTTCCCCAGACGTGTCTGCGGCAGGACCGGTTGAGTCTGATGGAGCAGTGGGGGTGCAGCGAGGACGCCCTGGGCGTCGAGCTTGCGCACGGTCTGTTGTCGCTGGAAGCCGACGCGCGCGGCGGGGGCTGCGCGCTGCGCGAGCGGAGCCGGTCGGCACGCGGCGCCTGCACTTCGCCAGCGCCGGCTCGGTGCGGACGGAGGCCTCGAGGCATGCCGCACGCCTCAGGAGCACGCAAAACTCCCCGTCTAAGCGACGGGGAGCTTCAATGCGGAATGAGTCGTTCGGGGGGATACGACCCGCGCGTTCAGTCTCTGGCGCTGCGCTGAGCGGGGATGACGTCGCCCAGGAGCTCCTTCACCTCTGACTCGCGGTAGCGGCGGTGGCCCCCCAGTGTGCGAATGGCGCTCAGCTTTCCAGCCTTGGCCCAGCGCGTGACCGTCTTCGGGTCCACGCGGAACATGGCTGCCACCTCAGCAGGAGTGAGGAGGGATTCAGTTTCGGTCGGTCGCGTTACCACGGCGCTCCCCTTTTTGGTACTTGACTCGGAGCTCTTTGCTCTTGTCACGAGTGTGCCACCGGGCTTGGGCGTAGGAGACATGAAATGTCCGGATTAGGGAAAACGGCAGGAAAAAGGGCGATGTAGTCTAGACCACTGCAGGTCCACCCTTGACCCACCGGACCAAATCGTGCATACACCCCAAGCGGGACATGTCAGTAGGATAGCCACGTGCCCGAATCGGAGTTTACCGTCTTCGACCAACTGAGTGGTCACGAGCAGGTAGTCGTCTGTCAGGACGACCGCAGCGGCCTGAAGGCCATGATCGCGGTCCATTCGACCGCACGCGGACCGGCGCTCGGCGGCACCCGGTTCCATCCCTACTCCAGCGACTCCGACGCGCTGCGTGACGTGCTGAACCTCGCGCGCGGGATGTCCTACAAGGCGGCCCTGGCCGGGCTCGACCTCGGCGGCGGGAAAGCAGTCATCGTGGGCGACCCGCACACCGAGAAGACGCCGGCGCTGCTGCGTGCGTACGGACGCTTCGTGCAGTCCCTGGGTGGCCGCTACTACACCGCGTGCGACGTCGGGACCTACCCCGAGGACATGGACGTGATCGCGCAGGAGTGCCGCTACGTCACCGGTCGCACGGTGGGACAGGGCGGGGCAGGTGACTCCTCGGTGCTGACCGCCTACGGCGTCTTCCAGGGCATGCGTGCTGCCGCAGAGGCGACCTGGGGTTCGCCCACGCTGCAGGGACGCACCGTCGGCGTCGCAGGTGTGGGCAAGGTGGGTCACCACCTGGTGGAGCACCTGCTCGAGGACGGGGCCGAGGTGGTGGTGACCGACCTCTACGAGCCCTCGGTACGCCGCGTCACCGATGCCCACCGCGAGGTGCGCACGGTCGCCGACACTGCTGCACTGATCACCTCGGAACTCGACGTCTACGCGCCCTGTGCCCTGGGAGACGCCCTCACCGACGAGGTGGTCAACGTGCTCAGCGCCCGCGTCGTGTGTGGCGCCGCGAACAACCAGCTGGCCCATCCCGGGGTGGAGAAACAGCTCGAGGACCGCGGGATCCTCTACGCACCGGACTACGTCGTCAATGCGGGCGGCCTGATCCAGGTCGCCGACGAGCTGCACGGCTTCGACTTCGAGCGAGCACGCGAGCGCGCGAGCCACATCCTGGACACGACCCGTGAGGTCTTCGCGCTCGCAGTCACCGACGGCGTCCCGCCTGCGGTCGCGGCAGACCGGATCGCCGAGCAGCGGATGGCCGCTGCGGGTAGTGAGCGGGGGATCTGGCTGCCCTGAGCCGCTGGTGGTGATGACCGGGACACCGCGACCAGTGGCTCAGTCGACTGGAGCGCTGAGTCGACGTCAGGTGCTGAGTCGACTGGAGGCGCTCAGTCGCGGGAGGTGGATTCGGAGTGGTCCGCCCACTTGTCGTGCTCGTCGGAGTCATCGACTGGCTCTACCCGGTCGACACGGTCGACCGGGGCCGACTCGTCTCTGTGCAGCTCCTGGGCCAGCGACGCGAAGTCCGTCTCGTGAGTGCGGTACTTCAGATCGCGAGCAACCTTGGTCTGCTTCGCCTTTGCTCGGCCGCGGCCCATGGGTGGCCCCCTCGCACGTATGGCCGGCGCCGCAATGGGCTGCCGGTCGGAGTTTGTCTGTTCGTGCGACAACCCTAACCGGCCAGTGGGCGTTCCCGCACGTCGGCCCACAGACTGGGCAGAGAGAGTGTGCAGACAGACTGGACAAACAGGCTGGGTGGGGAGACTGGGTGATCAGACTGGGCAGAGAGTCTGGACGGGCAGGTTCCGTGCGGGGTCGGTCCGACCGCGACCCGGTCGCCAGCTCCGCTGCCGCTCAGGCGTGGTCGCCGTGCAGCGTGACCCGTCCCCGGTCGACCACAGCATCGTCGGTCCCGGCCGGCTCCACCGTGCCTGCGACCCAGGCGTGGATGCCGTGTCCAGCGAGGAGCGAAACTGCCCGGTCGGCATCCTTCGCCGTGGTGAGCGAGACCATGCCCACGCCACAGTTCAGCGTCCGCTCGAGGTCCTCACGCGCCATGCCACCGGTCTCCTTGACGAGGCCGAAGATCGGCGGCAGGGACCACGTCGTACGATCCAGACCGGCGGTGAGCTCCACGGGCAGCACCCGCTCGAGGTTGGCGGCGAGGCCCCCGCCGGTGATGTGAGACATCGCGTGGGTCTCGGTCTCCCGGGCGAGGTCGAGGCAGGCCCTGGCATAGATCCGGGTGGGCTCGAGAAGCTCCTCCCCGAGGGTGCGACCGAGGTCGTCGACGTGTTCCTCGAGACGGCGGTTTGCCCCACCCTCGGACGACGGAGCGAGGAGCACGTGCCGGACGAGCGAGTAGCCGTTGGAGTGCAGGCCGCTGGACGCCATCGCGATCACCACGTCCCCGGGACGGACCCGACCCGGTCCCAGCAGCTGGCTGGCCTCCACGACTCCGGTGGTGGACCCGGCGACGTCGTACTCGTCGGGGCCCAGCAGCCCGGGGTGCTCGGCGGTCTCGCCACCGATGAGGCCGCAGCCGGCGGCGACGCATGCCTCGGCGATGCCCTTGACGATGGCCGCGATCCGTTCGGGTACGACGCGGCCGGTGGCGATGTAGTCGGTCAGGAACAGGGGCTCAGCTCCACAGACCACGAGGTCGTCGACGAGCATGCCGACCAGGTCGAAGCCGATGGTGTCGTGCTTGTCGAGCGCCTGGGCGATCGCAACCTTGGTGCCGACGCCGTCAGCGGAGGTCGCCAGCAGCGGCCGGTCGTAGGCCTTCAGGGCGCTGGCGTCGAAGAGGCCCGCGAACCCGCCGATCCCGCCGATCATCTCCGGGCGCCGGGCCTGGTCGACCCAGACCTTCATGAGCTCGACGGCCTTGTCGCCGGCCTCGATGGAGACTCCCGCGTCCTCGTACGTCGCTCCGCTCATGGCCTCGCCTTCGCGCAGTCGGGGTGCAGCATCGAGATCAGGGACGGTTGAGCGCGTCGTGGGCGCCACCGCCGGCGAGCGAGGCGGCGAGGCCGTCGGCGTCGAGCAGCGGTGCCATCTCCAGGAGGTGCTTGCCGAGGAACTCGGGCTCGGGCACCTTGACCGGGTAGACGCCGTCGAAGCACGCGCGGCAAGGTTGTCCTCGGGCACGGTGGTCGCCTCGACGAGCTGGTCCAGGGCGATGTAGGCCAGCGAGTCGGCACCGATCGAGGAACAGATCTCATCGGTCTCCAGACCGGTGGCGATCAGCTCGGCCCGGGTGGCGAAGTCGATGCCGTAGAAGCACGGCCACTTCACCGGGGGGCTGGCGATCCGCACGTGGACCTCGCGGGCACCCGCCTCACGGAGCATCCGCACCAGCGCGCGCTGGGTGTTGCCGCGCACGATCGAGTCGTCGACGACGACGAGCCGCTTTCCCTCGATGACGTCGCGCAGAGGGTTCAGCTTGAGCCGGATGCCGAGCTGGCGGATCGTCTGGCTCGGCTGGATGAACGTGCGACCCACGTAGGAGTTCTTCACCAGGCCCATGCCGTAGGGGATTCCGCTCTCCTCGGCGTACCCGATGGCGGCGGGGGTCCCGGACTCCGGGACCGGGATGACCAGATCGGCGTCTGCCGGGCTGGGTACGACAGTTTCGGCGCGGGCCAGGAGGCGCCCGATCTCGACCCGCACACTGTGGATCCGCTGGCCCGAGATCTTGGTGTCCGGACGGGCGAGGTAGACGAACTCGAACAGGCAGCCCTTGGGCGCCGCCTCGGCGAAGCGGCGCGTGCGCAGCCCGTGCTCGTCCACCGCGACCATCTCGCCGGGCTCGATCTCACGGACGTAGGAGGCGCCCACGATGTCGAGCGCGGCGGTCTCGCTGGCCACCACCCAGCCACGCTCGAGCCGGCCGAGCACGAGGGGACGGATGCCCTGCGGGTCGCGAGCGGCGTAGAGGGTGTTCTCGTCCATCCACACGAAGGAGAAGGCGCCTGCGAGCTTGGGCAGCAGCTCGACGGCGCGCTCCTCGAGCGAGCTGTCCGGGTGGTGGGCGAGCAGCGCAGTCACCAGCGAGGTGTCGTTGGTGGTCGTCTCGAGCTTGCGGGCACTGATGTCGAGCTCGTTGCGCTCGGCGGGCAGGTCGGCGATGAGCCGCTGGAGCTCACGGGTGTTCGTCAGGTTGCCGTTATGGCCCAGTGCGAGGGCTCCGTCGGCTGTGGGTCGGAACGTCGGCTGGGCGTTGTGCCAGGTGCTGGCGCCGGTCGTGGAGTAGCGCGAGTGACCGATCGCGAGGTGACCCTTGAGGGCGGCCAGCGTGGACTCGTCGAAGACCTGCGAGACCAGACCCATGTCCTTGTAGACCAGGATCTGCCGACCGTTGCTGACCGCGATGCCGGCCGACTCCTGCCCGCGGTGCTGCAGGGCGTAAAGACCGTAGTAGGTCAGCTTGGCGACGTCTTCCCCCGGCGCCCACACGCCGAAGACGCCACACGCGTCCTGGGGTCCGCGGTCCTGGGGGTCGAGGTCGTGGTTCAGGCGGCCGTCCCCGGGACGGCGTGCCCCCGGGTTCTCTGGGCTGGCCACGCGGCCGAGTGTACGTGCCGGCCTCAGCGGATCCGCACGCGCGCCGGGGCGTCCGGGGCGTCATCCGAAGTGGCTGCCCGTGACCTGACGCGTGACCTGCCCGGTGACCTGCCCGGTGAGCAGTGCGCATGACGTCCCGACATGCAGCGCTACTCCCGACCGACCAGGTAGGACAGCACTGCGAAGGACACCAGCAACGAGACGAACGCCCCAGTGACTGTGGGCGCGAACAGCAACGGCGCCGTGGACAGGAGCAGGATGTCGAAGCCCCGCACGATGCTGCCGTAGAGGTTCGTCGGCACTCCACCCGCCGGCGTCGAGACCAGCGGTTTGGCGTAGTCGGGCGGGCGCCCGGTCACCCAGCGGACGGCGCCGACCAGGGAGCACACGCCAAGGGTCAGGCCCAGTAGGACCGAGTCGGGCCAGGTCGTACCGAGGGTCGCGTGCAAAGCGGGGAAGGTCGCGAGTCCGAACGCGAGCATGGCGGCACCGGGAACCACGAGCGCGCTCTTCCGGGTCGAGGAGACCGAGAACGGCATGGCGCGCAGGAGGCTCGGCGTCCTTGTCAGGACACGGAGCCCGGCCAGCAGCGGAAGTCCCGCGACGAAGCCGACGAAGGCGCCGACCAGGATGACGACTCTGCCGGCACCTGCGGCCTCGGCGGCGTACGGCACGACCACGGCACCGGCGAGAAGGACCAGTGTCTGCGGGGTACGACGCAGACGGCTCAGGTCGCACCAGATCAGCGCGGCCTGGCCACTGGGGCCACCGCGCCGGGATCCTACGGCGTCGTGGGCGTTCCAGCGGTGCGCGAGCAGCACGTCGTACACCAGAGCGAGGTCGAGCGTGGCCAAGGCACCCGACAGGCCGGGCGCCAGCGAGCCACCCGGAGCGACGTCGTGCTTGCCCAGCAGACCGACGCGACTCACCGCCAGACCGCACAGCGTGACTGCGGCGAGAACGACGGCCACCAGACCCCACTGCCAGCCGGCCGCGAGCACCGTCGGCGGATTCGAGACCGGCCCGGCGTCCAATGCCAGCACCAGCAACCCGACCCACACGAGCAGCCCGAGGAGCCAGGTGAGGAGCCGCGCGCCGAGCCCGCCAGAGCCCTGGGACAACGCCGCGAGGCAGACACCAGCGAGCCCCAGAGAAGCGGTCGACCCGGTGAACGCCAGCAACGGATCGAGCCTGAAGCCGCCCAGGGTGCCGGCACCTGCCGCGAAGAGGCCTGCGAAGCCGGCCGCAAGGACAGCGGTCCAGAGCAGCCGCGGCCGCAGAACGGCGGACCGGTCGATCGGCGTACTGAGCAGCCAGGAACCGACCGCCGGGGAGACGAACACCGGGCCGAACAACCGGGCCATGGCGAGTACGACGGCCAGGGCCGTGATCCCCGCCAGCCAGGGCAGGACGGTGCGTGCTTCCTGGCAGCCGCCGGCCCTGCACGCCTCCTCGGAGACCAGCCGCAGGTTCACGATGACGCTGACCACCATCGACCCGAGCACCAGGGACGCGAAGACGGCGATGTAGGCATCGCCCAGCGCCTCGAGGATCTTGGTGTCGACGCGGCCACGACGCCAGTGCCGGATCTCACCGCGGAGCTCGCGCACCTCGCGCGCGCTGCTCACCGAGGCCTCATCGCCGGCTCAACCCCTGCTCACTCCCGGGTTCCGACGTCGACCACCCGGTCGGCCACCGCCTCGACCAGTACCGGGGCGTGGCTGGCCATCAGCACTCCGAGCCCCTCGGACTTCTCGCGCTGCAACCGCTCGGCGAGCCACTCCAGGCCGGCAGTGTCGAGCCGCTGCTCGGGCTCGTCGAGGATCAGCAGCCGACGCGGCCGGACGAACGCGCTCGCCAGGGCGAGCCGACGCTTCTGGCCCGAGGAGAGGGTGCCGGGCAGCTGTCCGGACTGCGGCATCAGGCCCACCTCGTGCAGGACGCCGTCGACCACCGACTCCGCGTCGGGCACCCGGTGGGCCTTGGCGAAGAGGTCGAGGTGCTCGACCACGCTGAGGTCGGGGAAGAAGTCCATGTCGTCCATCACGACCGCGAAGGCGGCACGTACCTTCGGGGAGCGCTCGTCCATCGTCTCGCCGTCGAGCTCGATGGTCCCGGACGTGGGTTTGTCGGCACCGGTGACGCACCTGAGCACGGTGGACTTGCCCGCCCCGTTGCGCCCGACCAGCGCGACAGCGGTGCCGGCCGCGACATCGAGGTCGAACCCCTTGACGACGTCGACCTCGCCGAAGCGGCGTACCAGCCCGCGCACCCGGAGCAGAACCGGCGGCTCCGGTTTCTTCTTCTTCGAACCCACGTCCGACAGCGTGGCAGACGGACCCTCTCTGTCCGAGCGCCATCGACGGCCAACAGACGGCCCAGGGCGCTTGTAACGCGGGGTTGTGGTCGCTGAGTGCCCCGCCGGCACGTTGTCCAGCGTCGGCAACCCCGCGTTACAAGCGGCGGGGGCGGTCACATGTTCTCCTGCATCGGGTGTAGGCCCCCGCCCACTGTGTCGGCGAGGCCCGGGGAGACGGAGCGTGCGTCGTACGGCGTCCCGCCGCGGTTGAGGCGACGTCGCCGGCCTCCCGGAGCATCAGCGTGCCGGGGCGGTGGTCCCGTCGGGTACGGCGGGACTGCCGCGCATCGGCATACCGGCCGCGACCCGGTCCTCGTTGTCGCGAAAACGCGGTGCGTAGTGGGTGAAGAACGCGCGGGCGACCATCTCGCGCCGGCTGCGGACTCCCAATCGCTCGAACACCGACTTCAGGTGCTGCTGGACGGTGTGCTCGGACACGACGAGGGCGCGGGCGATCCCGGCGGTTGACCGTCCCTCCAGCACATGTCGCACCACCTCGCGCTCCCGCTGCGTCAGCCCGTGCGCTGCCACCATCAGCTCGAAGATTCGCGCCGGCTGGGTCGGTTCGACGATCACCGCCACCCGGTCCTCGCCGGCGAAACGGGCGGCGCGCAGAGTCACCCAGCTACCGTTCTCGGCGCGGACCCTGGACTCGGCTGCGCGATGCGGCCGGGTGCGTGCCTGGTGTACGACGGCACGCAGGGCGGCCGGCACGGGTGGGCCACCCGGCAGCAACGCCAGCCAGCGCGAGGCGGCATCGGTGAGCGAGTCGATCTCGCCCTTGGCGCTGACCACGGCCAACCCGGGGGCGTCGGGCCAGTCCGGGTCCGAGGCCTCGCCGAAGAGCAGCGCTCGTCGCGCGCCCTGCGCCAGATGGACGGAGGCGGCCAACAGGAAGCCCTTCTCGGCCTCGGAGAACATCGGGCTCCCCGGTTCGCGATAGAGGCCGAGCGCACCCCAGGTGTCGCTGCCGACCCGGAGCCGCATGATCAGCTCCTGGTCTCCGCCGAGCTTGATGTTCTCCTGCCAGCGTTTCGTGCCGGTGGGGTCGCCATCCGTCAGTTCGTGCAACGTCGAGATCCCGCGGTCTGAGCGCACGACGTCGACGATCTGGTGACGTCGTCCTCGTAGTACTCCGCGACCCAAGCAATCTAGCTCGGCCAGAGGTCTGCGCACGCGGTCAGAGCACGTTGCAGGGTGGCGGCGTCTGCGGCGACGACGAGGCCCGGGGAGACCGAGCGTGCGTCGTACGGTGTCCCGTCGCGGTGCGAGACGGCGCCGCCGGCCTCCCGGAGCATCAAGGTGCCCGGAAGGTGGTCCCAGGGGTAGGTGTGGCCGTAGAGCACGTAGTCGGCGTCGCCCTCGATGAGCTTCGGGTAGTCGACGCCACAGCAGACCCACGATCCGATCAGGGCCGGGAGGCCCTTGGGCTGTCGTCCGCGGCGCGACCAGATCGAGGTGGCCCCCTGCGGCTGGACTCCGGCGGGCTGGCGGAGGACCAGCTCACCGTTTCGCCGTACGCCGCCACCGTGCTCGGCCACCCAGGACACCGCGTGCTCGGGCTGCCAGATCCAGCCGCGCATCGTCTCGCCTCCGATGACCTCGGCCACCATCACCGCGTAGTCGGGTGAGCCGTGCACGAAGTTCTTGGTGCCGTCGACCGGGTCGACGGTGAAGCCGTGGTCGGCCTCGCGGAAGCGGGGCATCAGCTCCGGTGACCCGGCGAAGGCCTCCTCGCCCAGGACGACGGCGTCGGGGTAGGCGTGGAGAAGGGCCCGCGTGATCAGCTCCTCGGCCTCGTGGTCGGCAACCGTCACCAGGTCACCGGGCAACTTCTCGTCGATCTGCGACGCCGAGAGCGTGCGGAATCTCGGCGTGATCACCTCTGCGGCGACCGACTGCATCAGTTCGAGGACTGCATCGGTCGACAGTGGCACTTTCCGGGGCACTTTTCGAGGCATCGTCAGCCCGCGAGGTTGACCAGCAGCAGTGCCTCGGCCAGGCACACGCGCTCGAACTCCGCGAGGTGCAGGCCTTCGTTGGCACCGTGCGCGCGGGTGTCCGGGTCCTCGACGCCGGTGACGAGGACGCTAGCCTCCGGGAAGCTCTCCAGGAACTCCGCGATGAAGGGGATCGAACCACCGACCCCCATGTCGATCGGTCGGACCCCGTCCCAGGCCTCGGTGAACGCGTCCCGCGCCGCGTCGTACGCCGGCCCGGACGCGTCGATCAGGGTGGCCTCGCCAGTGTCGACGACGTTGAAGGTGAGCTCGGCCCCCCACGGGACGTGGGCCTCCAGGTGGGTGCGCAGGCGCTCGACCGCGTTCTCGCAGGTGTCGCCCGGCGCGATCCGCAGCGAGACCTTGGCGCGGGCACTCGCGACGAGCGTGTTGCTGGCGCCGTCGACCTTGGGTGCGTCCAGCCCGGTGATCGTGATTGAGGGCTTGGTCCACAGCCGCTCCACCGACGATCCGGAGCCGATGAACTCGACACCGGGCGCGATGCCGGACTCGGCGAGCAGCCGTTCCTCGGGGTAGTCCACGTCGGCCGCGGGTCCGGAATGGAGACCCGCGACGGCCACGTTGCCCTGGTCGTCGTGCAGCGTCGCGACCAGGCGGCTCAACGCCATCAACGCGTCGGGCACGAGTCCGCCCCACATACCGGAGTGGACCGCGTGCGTGAGCGTGCGTACGCCGACGTCGGCGCGCACCAGCCCGCGCAGGCTCGTGGTCAGCGCTGGGACGCCGATGTCCCAGTTGCCGGAGTCAGCGATCACGATCACGTCGGCGGCGAGGTAGTCCTTGTGTTCCTGCAGCAGGTCGGGGAGCGTGTCGGACCCGACCTCCTCCTCACCCTCGATGAACATCGTGACGCCCACATCGAGGTCGCCGCCGAGCGCCCGGATCGCGGCCAGGTGCGCCGCAATCCCGGCCTTGTCGTCGGCTGCCCCGCGGGCGTAGAGACGTCCGTTGCGCTCGGTCGGTTCGAAGGGCGGCGAGTCCCACTCGGCATGGTCGTTCTCGGGCTGCACGTCGTGGTGGGCGTAGAGGAGCACCGTCGGCCGGTCGGCCGGAGCCTGCTTGTGAGCGAGTACTGCGGGGGCGCGCCCGTCCTCCCGGGCGCTGACGATCTTGACGTCGTCGAAGTCCTCGGCGCGGAACAGCTCGGCAACGGCCTCGGCACTACGTTGCACCTCCGCGGCCCGGGCGGGATCGGCACTGACCGACTCGATGCGCACCAGGTCCTCGAGGTCCTGCCGGATCCGCGGCAGCTCGGCACTCACCCGGGAGCGCAGCTCGTCGATGTCCATGAGGCGACCCTAGTGCCTGGGTTGGAGGTCATTTGACGTGGTTCGAGTGGGTGCACAGCGTCGGCAACTGAGCAAGGCGTGCGAAGCCACGGCGACCGCGACTTGTGAAGGGACGTGCTCGTGGGCCGGCGCGCAGCAGGGCATGGGGTTGAGCGACCCGGCCTACTCCGGGGTGAGCGGCAGGTAGGGCGAGAGATCGGCCCGTTCCCCAGAGGCCCGGATCTTGCCGTCGGCGAGGGCGTCGGCCCAGGTCACCCGACCGGTGGCCAGGGCGACCCAGGTGGCTCCGTCGAGCTCGACCACCGCGGGAGGCGTACCCCTGGTGTGGCGGACGCCGGGGATCACCTGCGCGGCGGCGTACGGCGGCACCCGCACCTCGACCGAGTGCCCCGGCGCCTTGATCGAGAGCACGGCCAGGAAGTGCTTGCTCAGCAGCTTCAGGTCGGCCCGCGTGTGCTCATGTCGGGCGAGTGCCTCGGCCACCGCGACGGGATCCTGGAGCCGGAGATGGGTGGGCACCCAGCCACGCTATCCGCCGGGCTGCCCCAGTAGCCGTGCGCGCCACGGTGGTCAAGGAGCGAGCGAGCGCGTGCCCCGTCGGTTGAGCAGCGAGCGCCAGCGAGCGTCTCGAAACCACCCGTACGCCGAACTCGGGCCCGAGCCACCGGGGCCGAGCAGCGAGCCCCGCGCCACGGTGGTTGAGGAGCGAGCCCGGCATCACGATGGCTGAGCAGCGAGCCCGGCATCACGTCGGTTGAGGTGCGAGCGCCAGCGAGCGTCTCGAAACCACCCGTACGCCGAACTCGGGCCCGAGCCACCGGGGCCGAGCAGCGAGCCCGGCACCATGGTGGATGAGGAGCAAGCGCGCGTGCCCCGGTGGTTGAGGAGCGAGCGCCAGCGAGCGTCTCGAAACCACCCATACGCCGAACCGGGGCCGAACCACCGGGGCGAACCGGCGGCCAGTGAACAACCAGTCAGCACCTGTCGAGAAACATCGAGAAGTTCTTTCCACACATGGGGATTCTCGACCGAACCTGTCAGTGGT
>Ga0075530_1000324_pt1 | contig 22311 bp, 25 predicted proteins | sample NGEPerD_2_FD_75101 | JGI IMG/M metagenome (GOLD analysis project Ga0075530, IMG submission 75101) | Arctic peat soil microbial communities from the Barrow Environmental Observatory site, Barrow, Alaska, USA - NGEE PermafrostL1-D | ecosystem: Environmental > Terrestrial > Soil > Wetlands > Peat ... | reverse complement strand
GACTTCGGCTGGACCAACCACTTGCGGAAACCAGTCACCGAGAATTATATGTTTTTTTTCCGCTTTTCTGATAAATTCTTTTTTATTATCCACTAGTACAGTATACCATAAATATATATTTTTTGATTGAGGGATTGATTCAATCAATGATATATTTTTATTTTTCGCTAAATTATTTTTATACAGTTTGGCAATCTGAATTCGATGATTGTTAAAGGTGTCGATTAATTTCATTTGATGAAGAGCGATAACTGCAAGTGAATTTGGCATTCTAGCGGGAAAATTTTGTGGTTTGATATTATTTTTTTCATTTTTTGTATATGCTTTTGGTAATAATTTAATTTTATTTACAGCAAACATCATTATTCTTCCTAAACTAAAAAAATAATAAATTCGCAAAGCCTTAAATGTAATTAGCGGATGCAAAAGCTGTCTGATGGTTAACGACTTTTTTGGAAATGGCATTTGATCTCGAAACTCTTTTATTTTTTCTCCGAGAACCTTATTGTTCGTCATAACCATTCCCCCTGCAACCGAGGAAATAACTTTATCTCTACCAAAACTGAAAAATGACGCATCCCCAAAAGTTCCAATTTTTTTATCTTTATATTCGGCGCCAAGAGAATGAGCGCAGTCTTCGATGACATATAAATTATGTTTTTTGGCAATTGCCAGAATTTCATCAACTTCTGCAGGATTTCCAAAGGTATGTTGTATAACGATTGCCTTTGTTTTAGATGTAATTTTTTCCTCAATCTTTGAAGAGTCGATGTTCAAAGTATTTTTTTTAATGTCTACGAAGACAGGTTTTGCACCGCACCACTGAATTGCATTCGGCAGTGCAACTGTGGTGAATGCTTGCAGAATTATTTCGTCACAATCTTTGATTTCAAGGCATTTTAAAATTGCATAAAATCCACTTCGACCACTGTCAAAACTAATTGCCCAACGAGAATCCATATATTCACAAAATTTTCGTTCTAATTTTCGATAATTTTTTCCTTTTTGTAATTCACCCCAGTTCCATGGCAATAAATATTTTCCCGCAATCAAACAATCCCAAATCGTATAATTTGGAGCAAATGCCGCCGCAATCGGTTGAAATCTTTTAAATATTGACATAAAGTTAAAATGATTTAGTATAAAGATATAAATATGGAGGTTATAATGACAGATTTAATGAATATAGGATTTGTTGTATTTGGTAGTTTATTCTGCCAAACAATTTATTTTGTGTACTTTCAAAAAGAAGAAATGGAGAGAGCTTGGTTTGGATGGACCATAGTAACGGAATCATTTGTATTTGGTCTAGTACCAGGATTTACAAATGAATTTATTTTTTGGATGAGCGAAGTTGGACTTGTCGTTGGAATGCTTATAATGGCATACACAACTTTCCAGAAAGAATTTCTACCAACAAAAATAAACAAAATGGTATATTTCTATCCAACACTTCCGAAAATAAAGTTGTGTTGTGAGGCGACAAAATAGTCGTCTATTTTTTTGTTTTATTTATCTCAAGCCTAAGCTTCCCCATCACAACTCCAGCTCCCCTGCTCTCAAAAAGAATAACAGTTTTTTCATCTAAGTCTTTTCTGATTATTTTTGCAACTTTTTCAAAATCGTTTTCAAAAATAAATTCACAATTCATTTTTTCGTTCATAGGAATAGAGTTATGCCCTGTTTCTACTTTCAAGTCATCATTTATTGTATAAATTTCATCTTTTTTAATTCCCCTCTTGAGAGGGGTGGATCTGCGTAGCAGATGGGGTGTGTTTTTCAAATCATCGTTCATTATATAAGCCTCATCGCAAACCTGATCAATCTTTTCAAATAATTTTCGATGGATTTCACCGCTTTTTTCTCCCAGTTCTATAATTCCAGGAAAGATAATTATTTTTCGATAGTCTGAATAAGCCTCATTTAGATATTCAAGTGCTGCAACTACTCCATCAGGATTGGCACTGTAACTATCATCAATAAATATAGAATTTTTTGAGCCAGTTATTTTTCTCATCATAAACTCAGTTGGCTCAATTTTTTTTATCGCCTCTGAAATTTCATCTAAATTCATTCCTAGCTGTTCTGCAACTATTATAGCAGAAATTAAGTTTTCAATATAGTGCTTCCCTAAAATGTTTATTTTAAAATTCTGATTTTTGTATTTAAATTCAATTGAATTACTGTTTAATTTTATGTCACTTGCAAGATTATTTGAAAAATATCTGACGTCTTCAACTCTAACCCCTGATTCTTGATTCTTGATTCCTGAATTAATTATTGCAAAACCACCTTCTGGCAGAGCTTCGATTAACTCGAATTTTGCTTTTCTTGTATTTTCGATTGACCCAAATAATTCAATATGCTGTTCGTTTATACCAGTTAAAATTCCAATTTCAGGATTGACAATGCTACATATTTCAGCAATTTCGCCAATTTTATATGCACCCATTTCACAAATGAAATAGTCATATTCATCACTTACTTTGTTCAAAACTGTATAGGCCACACCGATGTTGGTGTTATTATTCCCTTCGGTTTTGACAACTTTATATTTTGAAGAAAGAATCGCAAATAAAAATTCTTTAGTGCTCGTTTTGCCATAGCTCCCAGTTATGCCAATCACTTTCACTTTTTTTAGATTCTTTATTTTGTTGGTGGCGGCTATTATAATTTTTTGTTTTTTATAATTGAAAAATGGATTGACTATCAAAACGCTTAAAAATATTACAAGAGGATTTACAAGATAGATAAATAATAAAAACTCAATATTTTCGACAGTTCCGATTTCTTCCATTCTCGTGGCAATGAGAATCCAGTAGATTATAATTAACAAGCTATACAAAATAATCGTAATACAAAAAATCATCACAACTTTCAAAGTAGGCTTCGGCCTTGTGAAAATTCTATTTTTTATGTCTATGAAAATCTGAGAAACTATGAAAGCCAGAAATACCAAAACTAAATATTGAAACATCAAAGGATAATTATTTAAAAATAGAAAGTATGAAATAAAAATGACTACTATAAAAATATAAATTAAATTCCTTATTATTAAATTCCTGCCATTTTTCAGATGCAATTTCATTCTGTCGATTCTGTATTCCTTCGCTTGCCACAGCCAAACAAAAAACAAACTGTCTCGAAGAAGTTTTGCAAGAAATAGTATTATGATTGTTATGAGAATTATTGTCATTTATCTATGTTGATTACTTTATTCTGGAGATCAGGTTTTAACCTGTAAAATAGTGTTTTTTGCGACTAACTTACACTCTGGAGAGTGAACTCCAAAATAATTTATTTAGGGCCTGCTGATTTTCTCCAATTAATCCTCCCCTTGGATAAGGGGAGGTTTGGAGGATTCCCCTCTTGAGAGGGGGCTGGGGGTGTGTAAAAAACTGGCTTAAATTAACAAAATTATATTTTTAGATTGATATAAATTTATCTCATTTTATAAAAGATAGATGAAAATCAGCAGACCCTATTTATATTCTACTCAGCTTCAGCTGAGGATTTTTGAAACTATAATTTCAATCGTTTTTTGAAAATTTGATAAATTTAGATAGAAATTAACAAATAAACTCCTTAATGACTTTCGCAAACTCTTCTGCCTTTTGATAGGGTAAAGAATGATTTGCGTCATCGAAGATAATCAATTGCGAATTTTCAATTTTTTCGTTCATAATCATTCCGTCAGATAAAGGCGTTGAATTATCAAGCTTTCCCCAAACCAGAAGCGTTGAAATCTTTATTTTTTCCAAGACAGGTGTTAAATCTTCCGCCAAGACATTTTTCATAATCTCTTTCATTCTTGGGCTCGCTTTTTGGTAATCCCTTTCTCTGACAATTATATATAAAAATTTCTCAGCATATTTTTGAAATTTGTTTATCACGGGCAATGAGAAAATTGTTTTACCAGTTTTAGCTAGAATGAAAAATATTCTTTGTTTTTTAGAAAGAGAATGTTTGATGCCCGCTGCGCCGGTTAAAACCATTTTTTCAATTTTCTCAGGATATTTCTCAGCATATTTGATGGAGATTCTTCCTCCAAACGAGTGTCCAATTAGAACGATTTTTTTGTTCTTTTCGTCAGCTTTGTCATTCTGAACTTGATTCAGAATCTTTATTTGATTTACACTATCATCCTGATAATTCGAATCATTATCCTGACGCGAGTGTTTTTGTTTTGTATATAATTCTTTAAAATTTGTAAAGTTCGGTTTAATTTGTTTTAATATATTTTTGATCAATTCAAACCCGCGAGCTTGTGTCACATTTTTTATAAATTTATCTGTAAATTCAACATAATCATCCAAATCCCAATCCTCATTTGGCTCATCACTTTTCCCAAGTCCCGGTAAATCTGGGACTATGATTTTATAGGTTAAATTAGTCCCCCCTGATAAGGGGGGTTGGGGGGTTTGAGATTGTGGTGGAAAATCCTCGTTAGGTCCATTCTTTCGTTGGCTCCATTGTGGCGATAGCCCTGTGGAGCCTTCTTGCGAATTATCACCGTTCTCGTTGGCTCCATTCTCCTGAGTGGAGCTTTTCTGTGACTCTTTATTGTCTTCTGATATATCTTTATCTATTTTTTCATAATTAATTATCAGATTTGCCAACTCCACATACCTATCCGAATCAATCCCCCATCCATGCAACAAAACAATCGGAATTCCACCATTACCAATCTCCTTATAGTTTATATTCAAACCATCGATTTTTATTTGTTTTTCATGGGGATTGACAGATTTCATAAGATATGATATTATTTACGGTTATGAAAAAATATTTTTCATTTCAACAATAGAGGAGGGAGACAAGAATGCTAAAAAAAATATTCATTATAGTTATTGCGAGTTATTTTATGCTTGCAGTATACACGCTCATATCGAATCCTGTATTTCTACTTGATATGATTAAATACTTTGCATACCTTTTGGTGGTATTTTTTATACTCATATATATGATAAAAAATCATTGAGTAAGAAAAATCCAAAACATCAATTTTTTATAGAGTTGATGTCTTTTTTTATCCAATCACATCTTTCCCAACCCATTTTCGCAAAACTTCTGGTACGATAACGGTACCATCTTTTTGTTGATAATTCTCCAGAATGGCAATCATCGGTCGATCCGATGTTCCAGTATTATTCAATGTATGAACGAATTTCTTTTTTCCGTCTTTGTCAGTGAACTTGCAATTTAACCTGCGAGCTTGAAAATCTGTGTCATGAGAGCAAGAATTCGTTTCTCGATATTTATCCTGTCCTGGCATCCATGTTTCGATGTCATATTTTTTTGCATTTGGAGTGCCGATATCTCCCGTACACATATTCAAAACCTGATAGTGCAGATTCAAAGATTGCAAAAATTCTTCGGCACACTGCAAAAGAAATTCGTGTAATTCCCATGATTCTTCAGGTCTGCAAAAAACAAACATCTCAATCTTATTGAATTGATGTCCTCTTAAAATTCCTTTCATATCTTTTCCGTATGTTCCAGCTTCCCTCCGAAAGCAACTCGAATATCCCATATTTTTTTCAGCTCCATTGTTTAGGTTCAGGACTTCGTTCATATGATAGGCAGCGAGTGGAACTTCGGCAGTTCCAACCAGGAATAAATTGTCTTCATCTGCATTGACATTATATATTTCGTTTTCATCTGCTGGAAAAAATCCCGTTCCATACATTGCCTCTTCTCTGACAAGCATTGGAACAATCATTGGTTCGAATCCCTTGTCTGAATAGAAACTGAAAGCATATTGCATCAAAGCAAATTCAAGTCTTGCCAAGTCCCCCTTCAGATACCAGAATCGAGCGCCAGAAACTTTCGCGCCTCTCTCTGTGTCGATTAAATCTTTCACAGATTCAATTTCAAAATGCTCTTTCGGTACGAAATCAAATTCTGGTTTTTTACCCCATTTTTTCAAAATAACATTGCCGGATTCATCATTTCCGATTGGAACACTCTCGTGAGTTATGTTTGGCAAATTTAGTAAATTATTCTTGATTTCAACTTCAAGTTTTTTCAATTCTGGATCTAATTTCGAAAGTTGAGATTTTATAGTCTTCATTTTTTCAAGCAGATTATTGTTTTTTTCTTTGGCCATTGCTTGATTGGCATCATTTTGTTGTTTTCTTAGATCCTCAATTTCTTGTTGCAAATTTCTTTTTTTTGCATCAGAAGCGATAATGGTATCAACAATGTCGCCATTTTTCATATTTCTTTTCCTGATTTCTTCTTTGACAATTCCTGCATTTTCTCGAATAAATTTTATATCTAGCATATATATTTTTTTATTTTTTTTATAATAATTTTGTCATCCTAAACTTGGTTAGAGATTTTTCTATTATTTATGGAGTTCACCCTTCACAGGCTGCCAGCAAACTCCAAAATACATGGAATTTATCCTTTAGGATTTCAAAAAATACCTTAGGTTAGCAACACCCTATGAAACCCTGAAGGGTAAATTCCACTTTTTCTGGCAGCCTGTTCAGGGTGTAAATCAAATAAAATCTTATAGGTTAAAACCCGAACTCCATTAAATTCCATTGTTATAATTTCGATGACTTATATATCTCAGGATGAAACGAACTTAATCTTACAATTTCTGTTTTTTCAAGACCAAATTCAATCAGTTTCTTCTTCAGCTCATCTTCTGAAACCCTTTGGTCGTATCCTAAACAAATGATATCTGGCCCAGTTTTTTTGATTACTTCATATTTATCAACTAAATTTCCGAGAACGACCTCATCTGCCAAAGCACTTTCTATAATTTTATCCCGCCTGATTATCTCGGTATTCCTCGGTAATTTTCCTTTTATTTTCAAAACATTTTCATCTCGAGCAACAACAACAGTTAAGTATTCTCCGAATTTCCGTGCTTGCCTAAAAAAGTCCTCGTGACCTTTGTGAAATATATCGAATGTTCCAAATACCATTACCTTTTTCATTTTTTAGAGTTATTATTCACAGTCTAAAGCGTTTTCTGTGATTATTTAATACCACTAATTTCATCTTTAAATCTATTAAAAAATTCTTTCATGAATTTATTCCTATCTTTGCTAATTTCTTTTCCGGACTTTGTTAGTAGTTTGTTTTTAACATCCTTCAATCTCAATTCATATTCTAGTAGACATGAATCTTCTTTTGTGTAAGAATAATTTTTCACACTTTTTACTAAATATTGTTCGTTGCCAGTATAAAGTTTGTTAGAACCTGAATTTCCAGCAAACAGAAAATTGCGCGCAATCCCGACAGCTCCAATCGAATCTATTTTATCGGCATCAAATAAGACTTTAGCTTCAATCGTTTTTGGAATATTATTATTTCTATATCTGTGAGTTAAAATACAATGCAAAATATTTTCAACGATTTGATTATTAAGTTTATATTTTTTCAAAATCTTTTCAGCTTCTTTCTCTCCTGTCTCTGCGTGGCAAAATCTACCTTTACTTTTCATTTCTTGTTTTCTACCGATATCATGTAATAAAGATGCAATTTCTAAAATTTGCAAATTAGCTCCTTCTTTTTTTCCTAATTTTAAAGCGAGACTTCTGACTCTTTCAACATGTGTCCAATCATGACACCCACTTGCATTTATAAAATATTTCTTAGCTTCTTCCTCTATTTGATTGATTATTTTTTTGGTTATCATTTCCTTTTTTTTATCTTCTTAGAATCTTTTTCAATCTTCGTTTCAATATCTATTCCATCCAATTTAAACTCTCCCGTTTCTGCTGTTAACGTATAGTTCTTTTTAGGCCTCATAGTTGGGAAAAACACGACATCACGAATACTTTCTTGATTTGTTAAAATTGTAAACAATCTATCAATCCCAACTCCGAATCCAGCTGTTGGTGGCATGCCATATTCCAGAGCTTCGACAAAATCTTCGTCCATCATTTGCGCTTCATTATCTCCCTCGGCTCGTAGTCTGTCTTGAGCTTCAAATCTTTCTCTTTGATCAATCGGGTCATTGAGTTCGGAAAATCCATTTCCAACTTCGGCAGTGGCAATCAAAACTTGCATTCTCTGAACCTTCGTTTTGTCATCATCTTTTTTCTTGGCAAGCGGTGAGATATCCAATGGTTGATTGATCAAAAATGAAGGCTGAATTAATTTTGGTCTGACAAGCTTTTTGTACAGTTGGTCGATTAATCTTCCCCTGCCTGCTTTCGGGTCAACTTTAATACCCTTCTCCGCAACTATCTTCTGCATGTTCTCTTTCGTAGGATATAAATCTATATCAACACCAGACTCTTTCAAGACAACCTCACGATAATCAATTCTTGGCCAGGGAGCTTTGAAATTCAAAATAGTATCTTTGTACTTGATTTCCAAAGTTCCGAAAGTTTTTTGAATTATATCTATATAAAAATTTTCGACAAATTCCATTAAGTCATTATAATCCGCATATGCCCAATAAAATTCCAACATCGAAAACTCTTGTAAGTGCTGTGGGCTCATTCCTTCATTACGAAAAACTTTTCCGATTTCATAAATCTTTTCAAAACCGCCGACAAGCAATCTTTTCAAATGCAATTCTAGGGAAATTCGAAGATATAAATCTATATCAAGGGTGTTATGATGAGTCAAAAATGGTTCTGCATCAGCTCCGCCTGGGATTTCTTCCAGGACTGGAGTCTCAACTTCCATATATTCGTTTGAATTTAGAAACTGTCTGATATTGTTTGTAAATTCCGTTCTTTTCAGAAACAGTTCTTTGACGTCTTTATTCATTATCAAGTCAAGATGTCTTTTTCGATATCGCAATTCTTCATCTTGGAGTCCATGCCATTTTTCGGGTAACGGCAATAGTGATTTAGTTAAAATCTTATAGTCTTTTATTCCTAATGTTTGTTCCCCTCTTTTTGTAGTAAATAGAATACCTTCTCCTTGCAAAAAATCACCCATATCTAAATTATTCAGCATCTCATATTTTTCGTCACCAATGTCGTCTTTTCTGAAAAATAATTGCATTTGTCCACTTTGGTCTTCAAGGTCGATAAATGTCAGTGCGCCGTGAACTCGAATAGTACGAATTCTACCCACAATGCTGATAATTTCTTCAGCTGTTGAAAGTTTTTCGAAATCGCTGAGGGCTTTTTGCACTGTGTGCGTTCTGGTAGCTTTGGCCGGATAGGGATTTATATTGGCTTTGTAAATATTATCTAGTTTATCAAGTCTAGCTTGCCTTAATTTGTTGATCATTTCGATTGAATTTAATCTTTAAGTCCTCTTAAATATACTATTTTATTTCAAATAAGTCAAAAAAAGTGCCTTTATTGCAAAACATCTTCATTATCGAGGTTGAACCTCGATAATTGGATTGTCCTCTTTTATTTCCCGGTGCTTCCGAATCCACCTTCATTCCTCTCGGTACTTTCCAGAGAATCAACCTCTTCGAATTCTACCTCCTCAACTTTTTGAATCAAAACTTGAGAAATTTTTGAACCTTTCTCAACTCTGTATTCCTTTTCCCCGAGATTTTTCAAAATAATCACGAATTCTCCTCGATAAGTTGAATCAATCACTCCTCCCATTGTCTTGATTCCATGGTTGATAGCTAGTCCACTCTTATCCCAAAAAAGGGCAGCATATCCTTCTGGAATTTCCATCTTTATCCCAGTCTTAAATCCTTTTCTTTCACCCACCTGCAAAACGTAGTCCTCTTCTGCCGAATATATATCAAGTCCCGCATCACCCTTGTGAGCATAATTTGGCATCTTTGCATCACCTATTTTTTGAATTTTAATTTTAATCATAATGTTTTATTTAGGGTCTGCTGATTTTCTCCAATTAATCCTCCCCTTGGATAAGGGGAGGTAAGGAGAGGTCCGAAAAACTGGCTTAAATTAACAAAATTATATTTTTAGATTGATATAAATTTATCTCATTTTATAAAAGATAGATGAAAATCAGCAGACCCTATTTATTTTGAAATTATTTCCTTGTCCTGTATATATTTAAATCCCAATTTTATAGCTGTCTCAGCTTTTTGCATTTCTGAACCGAGGTCAAAAGCATGTGAAATTTCTGAAATGGACTTTGCTACTAATAATTGCCTATATAATTTCACGGTTGCATTTTTATCTTTTCCGTTTTGTTTGAATTCTTGGATGAATTTTCCATCAGGTGTATAATGCTTAACCACTATAGTTTCATTTTCAATACTGATAATGAAATACCCTCTTGGATCTGCAGCTTCAAATTTCATCTTATTCCCATATTTTGCAACGACGCCTTCAGCCGTTTGCCATTCATTATCGTAAATATGGGCGCAATTTGAAAAAATTGTTAGGGTTCCTACTTTTTTTGATAGTTGGTCTGCAATGTATTTTTGAACTTTCCGTAGTCCAAAAGCATTCAGAGCCCAACCCGAAAAAACAGCATGAGAACGAAAATATGCGGTCATATTCACTTCATCTCCGAGAGTGGTCACTTGAACTTGAGTCATACAAGGAGCTCTTTCGGCCTTGTGATCATTCGTTAAATCAAACATCATTGCCAGTGCAGCTCGGTCTGTTGGATATTTTTTCAAATATGGGATTATGACGTCTTCCACTTGATTGATTCCTTTGTAATCCCAAAGTCTTTCTCCATAAGTATATACTTCGTCTCCTTTCTCCCCTGTCATGATATGTGCACAATAATTTTCAATATCAGTTTTATTTATTTGCATTTGAGGGAACATTTTCGGTTCGTCTGCATTCTCGCCTGTAACAACAGCTGCGATATTATAAAGCTCTTTGACATTTCCACCATACCAGGTTGGGTTCAATCTTCCAAATTTTAAAATATTTTCCAGAATTTCAAGCCAAACTTCCCCTACATATCTTCCACGAATTTTGAAAACTGACTGGTCGGTTGGGAAATATTTGATTTTTTCCTCTTCTTTTTTGGCAAAATTTCTAGGCTCTGCAAAGGGTTTTCCTTGTGGTTTATAAGTTGCAATGTTTTTTTTGATTTTTTCAATATCTTGAATCCCAATCATTTTCTCAATTGTAACATTTTTTCGAATCATTTCGAGAGATTCCCTGGGAATCTCTTTGTGAATTTTTGCAAAATCGTTACCAATGACATTGTGATTCTCGTCTATTCCTTTTTCAAAAAAATCAACCAGCACTTGTCCGCTCCCTGAAAGTTCGGTACCACAAATAATCAAGTGTCTTATACTGGGATTAGCTAGGATATTTCGAAATATAAAATTTATGCCTTCTTTTGAATAAAGCTGTCCGGCAATACAAAAAGCATCTAATCCAATTTCCTCTGTGATCTTTTTTGTTGGTGTCCAGAGAGTTGCGATTGCAATTTCACTTTTCGGGTTTCCCAGAATCACATTTTCCTTGGAACACACTGGCCAATCAATTTGATTTTGACATTTTGACATAATTATTTGTTAGTTTAGTTTAGTTTTATTATTCTACTCTATAAGAAACTCATCTACCGCTACTTTTATCACCATAGTGTCTTTTCAGACGGTCGTCTGGAAAGACACTATGATGGGTTTTTGGTTTTTCTTAATTAATTTAGAAGTTAGATTTGGGGACGAGTTATTGGAGTATAGGATGAGTTTAGATAGTCTTGCTTTGATTTTCTTTAATCCATTTTTTGATTATAGGAATTGTTTTCAAGAAGTTGTCATGAACTTTTATCTTTTTTTTACAAATATCGTTTGGATTCATCCAGATATATTCTTCAACATCATATTTTCTCTCAATTACGTTTTCTGACCTCTTGAGCACTATCTCCTGTTCCTTCGGAAATTTCGCGATATAGGTCACGATGGGAATGAAAATTCCTTTATCTTTATATGGATTATCTCCTTGAGCATAGGATATTTTTGTATCGAGTAATTCGATGTCGTTTTGATTAACGCGAATGCCAACTTCTTCTTCCGTTTCTCTGATTGCCGAATCAATAAATTGTTCTTTGTCGTCATAACCAACTTCTCCTCCAGGAACCGCCCAGATGTCATTATTATTCCTTTCTTTGACAAGAAGTATTTCATATTTTTCATTTACCAAGACCAAAGAACCAACAAAATATGCCAATTGCACTGGATAATCTAATTTTTCTTGCTTTTTTACCATATGTAACATATAACTTATTATACTATCTAATTTAGCATATTTATTGATTCTATTCAAGAGGAGATCTAAGATGATTTTTGTTGACAATTTATTTCATATATTATATAGTTATTCCATAAGCTTGAAACTTATATGCTCTTTAAGGAGGTAAAATATATGACTGATTTGGTATTTGTCGGAATTGAACACACAACAAAAAAAGCTACTAATTTTACTGTAATAGCTATAAATGAGGAAAAACCTCGTTTTGGTACGAATTCGCTAGAGGAAGTAGCTAGAAAAATTGCATTTGAATTCGGAGAATCATTTGAAGAACATGTTACATTGCAGGTACCTGAAAATATCTCAGGAGAGTGCTATCAATTAACAAGTTCGGACATGGAATGTCTAAAACTTCTAATTAAAAAAATTTTGGCGGAGAAAAAATATCCAGAATACATTGGATTAACAGTTGAGAAAGTAATCGATAATGGCCAAAATGGCATCGAAATATACTTTGAAAATTTTGGAATTATATTTACTCTTCCCTTGAAAGATATTAAGAGGTATGCATTAGAAGGTCTCTCCTTAGGAGATGTTGTCTATGTTAAAGGCAAAACAGGAAATGAAAATTATCATTTTCTTGGAATAAATCAAATCGCTGATATTCAATATCTAAAATAGCAAAAACTATTAGACAAACGACAACCCTATATAAGGTTGTCTCTTTTTTATATAAAAAAATAAAAGGGATTAATTTTCCCTTTTAAAATGTTCTTCTATAAGTCGCTCAATTCTTGGTAGAATACTGATGATATTTGAACCTAGAATGATGTCTTGCATTTCGATTTGTTGGTGCAACTCTTCTATGGTTAAATATACAGATTCGCTTATGTCGCATCCTTCTTTTGTTTTTTGATATTCAATGATCTTCTTATTTATCTCTTCCTTTGAACAAATAATGATTTTCCTCTGTCTTTCAGAATCAAGACTTTCAAAAAAAACAAACCCATCCTGCGTTCCTACTAATACAATTCTTCCATGTGGTGTTACAAATAAAATTTCGATTCCTCCTCTTTCCATATTTTATTAAAATATATTTTCAATGTATTAATCATATCTCAAATCCTGATAATGTCAATTTTGTAAATAAAAAAATAAAAGGGACTATTTTTGCCCTTTTAAGCCATTGATAGCAACTTCGATCTTTGGCAGAATTTCAACAAGATTAGAATAGAGTATAACCTCACCCAATTTTATTTTCTGATACAATTCTGGAATTGAAATTTTAATAATCTCTTCAATTTTACAATCTCCTTCATATTGTTGATGCTCGATATCGGGTTCTCTATCGGTGTCTTTCATGACATAAAGAAACGTTACAATGATCATCTTTATATAGCCTATTTTTTCAGGATATACTCTCATGTTCTCAATATGTATCAAATCTCCTGGGTTAGGATCGAGAAAACCCCCTGTTTCACTATATACTTTTCTACAAACACCTATTCTTTCTTGTTCTCCTTGTTTCAATTCTCCGCCAAATGGTGTATGTTGTTTGGTGTCGTATGACCTTGTTAGAAATATTTTTTTTGTTCTTGGATTGACCACAATGACATTTACAAAGTCGTAAATCCATTTTGGAGGCCACTGCATTACTTTACTCACAATCCAGTAAAAAAAAGTAAGTAATAATTTTTCTAAAGATTTATATGTCGTTCTAATTCCTCCTTCACTAAATTAATCTTATATTAATTTTACCTTAAATCTTCACAATGTCAATGCCTCTACTTGAAATCACTCTCTCACCGTCAAAAACCGATGAACCTCGCGTGTAGACAATTTTTTTGAATCCAGCCAGGGCTACAAGTTTGGCGCAAGCAGGGCATGGGAAATGAGTGACATAAAGAGTCGTGTCTTTCAAGGATGTGCCTTTGTTTGCAGCTAGTGAGATAATTGAAGCTTCGGCATGAGTGACAGAACAAACCTCAGGACTCTTACCAGGTTTAATTGAATCGCGGATACAGCCAATCTTATAACACTCATCTTCGCTTGGAAGCATTTTATTAAATCCTCGAAAAATCACTTCTTTATCTTTGATAGCCACCGCTCCAACCTGTCTCCACCAACATTTTGACTTTTCCGCTTCCTTGAGGGCCTCATTCATAAAGCCTTGATGTTCCACAACTTCTTCTCTTGATAAATCTGAAACTTCTTTCTTGAACTCCTGAACTTTATCATCAGACCATCGCAACCTAATGTCATAAAATTCAGTAATATTCTTATATTTATTGTCTGTAAGATATTTGTTCGCAAAATCTTCTCCCTTATCACCTCTCAAAATATAAATTTTATCAGGTTTTAGATTATCGACTATTTCAGAAAAATTATCCGTTCCTACAGAAAAATATTTTTCGATATCCAAATATGATTTGACTATTTGTTTGACATCTTCTATAGGAACCTTTCTGATGTCTGGCTCTAGTGATGTTAATTCTTTTATGAGTTCATCGTTTAGAATTCCAACAAAAAAAACAAGCTCCAACTTGTCTTTTTTTATATCATTCAAAAATGAAATATATCCCCTGTGAAACACCGAAAACTCCCCAAAAATTAAAATTTTTTCTTTTGTCATATTACACATATTAATATTTTACAATCAAATCTTGGAGTTCACTCTTCAGAGTGTAATAATTACAGGCTAAAACCTGATCTCCAAAAAAAAATAATTATCCAATTGGAAAGTTGATAACTTTCGCCATTCCGTTTTTATCAAGAGTCGGAACCATAAAATGAAAGTGCAAATGACAAACCGTTGCTCCAGTATAAGCTGTGTCGCCGAACCGTAAAGTTAGAGCTCCACCTTTAATTTTGAATTTCTTTATTGCCCACTTTGCAAGATGCGAAACTGCTTCGAGATCTGATACGCAGAGGTCGCTGAACGCTTCCTTGTGTCTCTCAGAAATAATCAAAAAATGAAATTTTGAATTCTCATACGGCCAGCTATTCTCAGTAATAAACCATTTTTTTTCTTTTTTTAATATCTTCTTTTTGTGATATTTAAAATTATCTCTACAAAAAGGACATTTGGCGGTTTCTTCTATCGCTTCAAGAGTTTTTCGATAATCATTTGATTTGGCATGCGTAATGTCAACTACTTTTTTCATAATTTAATATTAGACAAAATATATTCCAGCCTTTTTTTGAAGGTTTTCTCAATTATGTCGCTTGTTGATGTGTTCTCGGCTTGTCTCTCGAGTAGTCTCATCTCCCCACACAATTTCTCAATTTTTTGCCTTTGCTCTAAAGGATAACTCTCTTCTATTGCCACGAAAACATCAGGATTAATTTTTTTGAGAAGATTCATTTCCCAATCACCTTTTTCGTTTACATCATCAACAATTGTTACGTAATCAACAAATGATTGATAACTTAGCATTTCCATTCGCTCGTTTTCAGGAATCACTGGTCGTAACGAATTATGCTTGTAAATTTTTATCGCTCTATCGCTATCAACTCCAACGACAAGAATATCTCCTTGCCGCTTGGCTGAATGTAAATATCTCAGATGACCAATATGAAGCATATCCCAAGAACCAATTGTACAAACTACTTTATTTCCCAAAACTTGTTGTGCTTTGATTAGCTCGGATAACTTATCATAATCTGTAATTATTTTATTTTTTATTTCCATCTGTTTATAGAAACTATATTTATAAATTTATTTTAATGCCAACGCCCATTGTGGAAGAAATTACAACATTCTTAATATAGTCACCTTTGGCTCCGCTCGGCTTTACATCTTTCATGGCTTGAACGAAAGTGGTAATATTCTCTTTTAATTTAACCTCACCAAAAGAAACTTTTCCAACTAGTTGGTGGATGTTTCCTGTGTCGTCATTTTTGAAGTTCAGTCTTCCTCTCTTGAGTTGCTCAACTGTTTTTTTGATGTCAGTTGTGACAGTCTCTGTTTTTGGAGAAGGCATCAGGCCTTTTGGTCCAAGAATTTTGGCAACCATTGCCAACTTTCTCATCATATCTGGGGTAGCAACCGCAACATCGAAATCAACTACTTTAGTTTTTTTGATAGTGGCAATTAAATCATCTCCACCAACGACGTCAGCTCCGGCATCTTTTGCTTCTTGAACTTGTTCACCTTCCGCAAAAACGGCAATTTTTTTCTCTTTTCCAGTTCCATAAGGTAAAACGATTGAACCTCGAACTTGCTGATCAGCTTGTTTTGGACTGATGTTCGTTCTGAAATGCACCTCAACACTTTCATCAAATTTTGCATTGGAATTTTTCACTAACATTTCCACTGCACTGTCAATTTGATAAACCTTTGTTTTGTCCATTGTTTTCTTGATACTTTGGTATCGTTTTGATCTTGTCATTGTTTTTTCCTTCCCCGGCCCGAGGCGGGCAGGTGTGGTTCGAGCGCGTTATTTATTAATTATTAACGCTCCCACGGTTAGTTGTTAAATTATATATAAAGTCAAATTTGTAATTATTCTATAAGAATCTAAAGCTATTGTAGAAAGTATTAAATTCAGATAAATCTATTGCTCCATTACCTATTTCAAAAATATTATTATTATCTGTAATGCAAATCACTTTTGAAATCCAATCTGGATTACTATCCGTGGTTACCGTAATGAGTGTTGCATTTATTTCTCCAATTTTGATTTCTTCATTGGCTTCCTTTCTATCAGCGAATTGAGTTCCTCTACTTCCACATTCATTAAGGCTGTTTTTTTTGTAAATTCCCCAGATATATCCGCCAGATTTTGATGATTTTGTTCCAAATGAAATATTTTTATTGTCAGCGCTTTCTTCGAATTCCCAGGCTTCATTGTAGGCATATTTTTTATTGCCAGTATTGTTACTTAATAAAACATTAGGATAATTTATTTCAAACCCAAATTTTTCATTTTTATATACTCTCCAGGCAGTTGATTCGGAATTAGATTCTGAAAACTCAAGAGTCGAAAGCATTTGATAGAAAGTATTTATTCTTTCGTCTTTACTATCTTGATAGTTGAGCATTAGTCTGCCCGTATTTGTAAAATAATCATCACCGCCTTTATTCCAGCGAGCCATGATAAGATTTCCCAAATCCTCATTTCCCTTAATTGGTTCAAATGTTCTTGTAGTTATAAGGTTATCGATTTGTGTGCTTACAACTTTCCATCCTTGATAGCCAACCTCTGGATCTGGTGTATTAATTGTAATGCCCGATGAGAAAACAACTTTACTTCCAACATGTTCAGGAGTGAGTTCATATGTCCACTCTTGTGGATATTTGATATTAAACCCGTTAGCCTTGCTAGTATATGTTTCCCAATCGGCAAAGTCATCTTCAATATTTTCGATTTTCTCTTTTTCTATGTTTGAGTCCACCTTTGTCTCAACTTCAATATTCTTTATTTCATCATTTTCTTCTGTTGTCTCAATGTCATAATCAACTTTTTGATTTTCATCAATTCGAGATGGTTGCCCTGTGACAACTTTATCACCGTTCTTATTGCCTAAAAAATATCCCAAAGAGACCAACAGAACTCCTGCAATAACCAAAACAGTAATCATTATTAATTTCGATGTTTTCGCTTTCGATGTTCCAATTTCCATATTTTTTCTTTCCTGTGCGAACGAATTTCAACGCTCCCATGGTTAGTTGTTAAATTATTTTTATTACCAGCTTAAATTTAACTAGAAAGTAAATTTTTCAGTTAGATTTTAGTTTGCAATTTATTGCAAACAATGTCTTCTATTTTGAAATATGCCAAGGCTCTTGAAAAACTGTAAACTCCAACTGGAACAAAAATCAAATTTCCAATCAAACTATTTCTGAAAAAAGGGATTGCCATATAATAGCATTGCAAAAGACCAGAGATACTATATTCATACATTCCAGACATCAGCCACCAACCAAAGTTTGTATAGAGATAAAAGAATATTGAACTTAAAAGTGCGACTGAAATTGAACCAAGAATTATATTTTTCTTGACTTTCTTTCTGAAGGCATATCCCATAACAGAGATAAACACGAAAGCTGACCAAGTGAAAAGTAGTATGAAGTTATTACCGATAATCAAATCGCTCAGAAAAATGACAGACAGTGGTACAATGGCAATGTATAGACCCCCGAGGTAAATTCCCGAAATCAATGCTATGGTTGTGACAATCTCAAAATTCGGAATGCCAATATATTCCTTGAACGCTAACCTCCCAATTACTCCGAGAATAATTAATGTCAGTGCCATAAATAGTTTTGTTTTTTGATTCATGCTTTTTATGTTTATAAATCAAAAGGCACTTCTTCGAATCTCCATTCAACCTCATCGCCAGCTTCCAAATTTTTCTTATCAACTGCGACATCACCTAGCTTTCCGTTGATATAATATTGCCAATATTTTCCGTCATCACCGTTCTTGATACCATTAATACTTTCTATGAAAACGCCAAAGTCATAATTATTGTTATATTCCACTGTTACATTTTCTTTTGAAATATCAAAAACAGTTGATTCTCTGGATATATCATCCTCGTTGGCAATAATTTTCAAAGTCACTGATATATTCTCATTAGTAACCTCAGAAGCGCTACTAATCTCCTTACTCTTTGAAGCAGTTTCAGTTTTCAAGGCAAAAGCAATAGAGAATAGAAGGACTATGACCAAAAGAAACAAAACAGAATTATATTTCCATGAACTCTTTTTTTTCATAAGTTGTTCGCCCATTTTTTATAAAAAATATTTAAGTTTCGTTGAAGTTTTCACGAATCTTTATTCTTCAATCGTTATTCCCATATTTTTTGCGGTACCACCTATAATTTTCATTGCTCCTTCGATATCGTTCGCATTTAAATCTTTCATCTTGATTTCTGCGATTTCTTTCAGCTGAGCTTTTGTAATTTTTCCAACTTTTTCTTTTTGCGATTCTTTTGATCCTTTTTGAATTCCAGCAAACTTTTTCAAAAGTGCAGAAGCAGGAGGAGTTTTCATGATGAATGTGTATGATTTGTCTTCATATACAGAAATCTCTACGGGAATTATATCTCCAGCCAGGTCTTTCGTGTCATTATTGAATCTAGTACAAAATTCTTGAATGTTAATTCCTGCTTGACCTAGCGCTGGTCCGATTGGTGGAGCTGGGTTTGCCTTGCCTGCTGGAATTTGAAGTTTTACTAGTTTTTGAAGTTTCTTTGCCATATTTGTATATTGTTAAATTGTTAAATTGTTAAATTGTTAAATTGTCGTGTAGTAATATTACCTTAATGATAACAGCAATTCAATGATTACTACAATGCGATAATTTGGTTATATTTTCTTGATTTGCAGGAAGTCTAGTTCCAGTGGGGTTTCTCTGCCAAACATTTGAACCAGAACTTTCACTTTTCCTTTTTCCTCATCAACATCCTCAATCTTTCCGTCAAACTCTTTGAAAGGACCATCAACGATTTTTACAATATCTCCAACGGATACATCAATTTTATATTTTGGCTCTTTTACTCCCATTCTTTTTTTGAGGGCACTCATCTCTTCTTCGGAAATTGGAGTTGGAGTTGTTCCTGAACCCACAAAACCAGTTACATTTGGAGTATTTCTGACAACATACCAAGAGTCGTCATTTACAATCATTTCAACCATCACGTAACCTGGAAAAATTCTTTCTTCAAGCAATTTCCTTTTCCCGTTTTTAATCTTGATTTTTTTCTCTTTCGGAACAAGCACATCAAAAATCTTTTCTTCCATTCCCATCGATTCGATTCTTTGCTTCAAGTTTCTGCAAACGTTATCTTCATATCCGGAATATGTATGCAGGACATACCAATTCCTTCCGAAATCTGCCGTTTGTTTTGGCATAACTTTATATTTTAAAAATTAATAAAATTTAAAAGGGAATTTTATTTTATAATAAATTTTCAATTAGCACGGAAAGTGCATAATCGATTCCTCCCAAGAACCCAGCAGTTACCAAACTAACAACAACAACAATGCCTGAATCTTTCACAGCAACTTTTTTGGATGGCCAGCTTACTTTCTTTATTTCCGACTTAACTTCCAGAAAATACTTTTTAATCTTTTTTAATATGTTCATTTTTTTTGATTTTAAAACAGCCCATTAAAGGCTATTGTCATATTTAACACTAAATTATAGCTTAATCATACAATCAAATTAAATTTTCGTCAAGAGCAATTATTAAATCCATTTTCGATTGACCAAAAACCATAAAAATGCCACTGACATAAATATAATTATAATCATCACATACAAAAATGCAAAAGGGCTATTACCGAAAGGCAAAGATACATTCATGCCATAAACGCTGGAAATTATGGTTGGAATAGTTAGGACAATTGTAGCAATCGTCAAGATTTTGATAACTTTGTTTAGATCGTTTGTTAGTATTGTTGAATAAGCTTCTCTAATATTTTTAATTGATTTGAGGGCAACTCTTGATATTGCTAGCGTCTGTTTGCTGTCCATAAATAAATCTTCTATTTCATCTTTATCTTTTTCGTGTATACGTATATATCTACCACTGAGCATCCTTTCCAGATTGCTAATAATTGGTACAATCGAAGATTCAAAATCGTTCAATGTTTCCTCTTCCTGAACAAGAAATAGAATGTCTTCATTGCTTAGATTATCAATTTTTATTTTTTTTATTTTGATATCTTTCAAGATTCGATTAAGATATTTATCGTAATTATCAAAAACCTCAAGGATAACTTTTATCAAAAAATTTGTCTTGTGTGTTGTACATAATAGTGGAAATTTTTTGGCTATATCCCTGATGAAATGATTTTCTTCTTTGGATAGCGTAACTATATTATTCTCAGTTATGACAATCAGTAACGGCAAAGTGATAGCGTCTACATAGCTTTGGGTTGGAAAACGTATAATCATATAGAAAATCTCGTCTATCATTTCAATGCGAGAAAGCTCATTCTCATCTAGAGCATCTTCGACCATTGTTAAATCAAGCTTCAATTCTTTTTCTAATCTCTCGATTTCTTCAATGCTGGGGTCAATGACAGATATCCAACTTCCTTTCTCAATTTTATTGGTTTCTTTTAATTCTGAATCTTTTAATGTTTTTCTATATATATTGAGCATATATTTTAATTATATTAATTTTTAAAAGCTTTTTTTGCTATGTTCCAAATGCGATCATCGTTTTTTTCGGTCTTGAGCCAATACCACCATTCTCCACCCCAAAGATAGGCCTCGGAGAATTCGATTCCTCGAACATAATCAATATTTTTTTGGAATTGTTCTGGATTCATCGATCTATATTGATCTTCGAGGGATGTATCGATAATCATTTTTGGGCCCCACGGCTCCCCTTGCAATTCAACTATAATAATTTTATCAACTCCAGTGATAAGCATTGTAATTGCTGCTTTAATTCTATAGACAACAGAAGGGATTGGGTAATGTATATATCCTAGGTTGTCATCCCAAACAATTCGATAAAGGGTCGTGCCCAAAATGTCAGCTCTTTTCCCAGCACTATACCATGTTCCAAGTTCGCCACTATCAGAAATGATGATTGAGCGATTGTCTAACTCTCTTACTTTTGAAATCTCTCTGTCTAAAAACTTTTTATCTAGTTTTGGACATTCTCCGTATCGCAAAAATGGCTCATTTTCAACTTGCCACGCTGTTATATTTTTTTTATCTTTATAACGATTTACAATTTGTGTAATTGACTTAATAAGCTCATTTTGTCTGTCTATTTCTTCTAAGTTTTGAGCCCAAGTTGGAATATGACATTCTGGCCATCTTGGTTGTTTCTGACCCAATGATAAAATAATTTCCACTTCCCTTTTTTCAGCTTCCTGAATTTGCCAATCCAAATCTTCAAAGAAATATTCTCCTCTTTCATTTTCAATCTCATTCCAGTACGACGGCAATCTCACTTTTTTCACTCCGGCATCATCCAAAAGAGCTAGATATGTTTCTTTCCAGTCAAGCCCCAAATGTTGAGCAAAAGATTTGCTGAAAGTTACGCCATAAATGACTGGCATATTTTTTCTCGGCAAAAGCAACGCAACAATAGTGAAGGCCATTGAAAAAAATACAATCAATAGTATTATGTTCTTTTTTGCAAGTAATTTATTTTGTTGGCTCCATACTCCTGTATACAACCTTTTGTGTTTTGAAAATAAATTAAATTTCATTTTTATATTTTATAATTTCTCCCATGTCTTTTTTATCCAATCGAAAGT